>Ga0209157_1000123_pt1 | contig 66842 bp, 59 predicted proteins | sample GraSoiAngelo_135_FD_185892 | JGI IMG/M metagenome (GOLD analysis project Ga0209157, IMG submission 185892) | Grasslands soil microbial communities from the Angelo Coastal Reserve, California, USA - 14_0929_05_40cm (SPAdes) (version 2) | ecosystem: Environmental > Terrestrial > Soil > Grasslands ... | reverse complement strand
GCGCGGTGGGGTCCCGTGAGACCCGTGTTTCGGGTACAGCGTCGGACCCGGCGGTATCAGCGGTGCACGTTGACGGGCGCACCCGCATCGTCGATTTGCGTGGTCGAACGGGACCCTGCCGCGCCCCGCCCCCGCGCGCGCCGTCGCCGCTCAGCCAGCGTCAGGGCTTCACGATGTCGACGCCGACCAGCACGACCTTGGCGCCGCCGCGGTTCTCCGCCCAATGCTCGACGTCGCGCGACTCGGTGATGATGCCGCCGGGGCCGAGCGTCTTGCTGTAGCCGCCCTGCCGCAGCTCGGTCAGGCTGCCCTGCAGGATGTACGCGAAGGCCGGCCGCTGCTTGTGGCTGTGGAAGCCTGCCACGCCGCCCGGCTCGAAGGTGATCGTGCGGATGCGCAGCTGGTAGCCGGGCATGTCGGGCGCGAGGTCGATCGTGCTCTCGACCTTGGCGTCGAGCCCCTTGTTGTCCATGGGCGGGCTCTGCTGTCCCACCGCAGAGCCGAGTTCGAAGCCGACGCCCAGCGCGAGCACGCCGACGAGCGCGACGATCCAGCGCGATCCGTTCATGACGGCCTCCTTTTAGATGACCACCCCCGGCGACTGACGACCCGTGCGACGCAGATAGTAGGACGCTGCACGCGGTTGCACAACGACCACGGGGTTCAGGTGGCCGCCGACGCGGCGGCGGGGCGTGGCCGCGTCACCCACCACGCGATCGCGAGCGCGGCGACCTGAAGACCGGCCGCGAGCAGGAACGGCGCGCCGGGCAGATCGCCGTTGCCCTGCGCGCGGATGAAGTGCGCGAACGTCAGCGTGAAGAGGCCCGGTCCCACGAGGTCCGCGATGCCGCGCAGGCCGCCGTCCATGCCTTGCAGGCGGCCCTGCTCCGACGGTCCCACGTTGCGCGTCATCAAGCCTTGCGACGCCGCCCACGAGAGTCCCCAGAGCGAGAGCAGCACGATACCGACGCAGAAAACCGCGCCCGTCGCGGCCAGTCCGTAGACGGCGAAGCCGACCGCGCCGAAGCCGAGCCCCCAGAGCAGCGTGGCGACGTCGCCGAAGCGACGGACGAACGGCGCCACCACCGCGCCCTGCACGATCAGCGAGCCGACGCCGACACCGGCGAGCGCCAGTCCCACCGCGCGCTGGTTCCACCCGTAGCGATACGTCGCGTAGAGCACGAACGTGCTCGGCAGCGCCGCGTGAGCGACGTGGCGCAGGAACATCATCGAGGCGAGGCCGCGCAATACCGGGCGCCCTCTCAAGATGACAAGCGCGCCGACGGGATTCGCACGGCGCCACGCGAAGCCGGCGCGACGCTCGGGCGGCAGCGACTCCGGGAGCACGAAGAACCCGTAGGCCGCGTTGACGAGGCTGAGCGCGGCGGCCACCCAGAACGGCACGCGCGGGCCGAGCGAGCCGAGCAAGCCGCCCAGCGCGGGCCCGAGCACGAAGCCGAGGCCAAACGCGGCGCCGATCATCCCGAACCCCGCCGCGCGCCGCTCCTCGGGCGTGACGTCGGCGACGTACGCGCCGGCAGCCGTGATGCTGGCGGAGGTCACGCCTGACAGCACGCGCCCGACGAGGAGCCAGCCGACGTTCGGCGCCAGCGCCATCAGCACGTAGTCCAGCCCCAGCCCCAGGTTCGACAGCAGCACGATCGGGCGGCGGCCGAAGCGGTCGGACAGCGCGCCCAGCACCGGCGAGGCGACGAACTGCATCGCCGCGAACAGCGTGAACGCCACGCCGTAGATCTCGGCGGCGCGCGCGGTGTCGCCGCCGTAGAAGCTCACCACGAGGGGCGCCAGCACCGGCGCGATGAGCCCGAGCGCGAGCATGTCGAGCAGGACGGTGACGAAGATGAAGGCGAGCGCGGCCTGGCGCCGGGCCGTCACCGTGACTCGCTGGCGGCGTCGAGGCGGCGGAACAAGAGGCCGGAGGTCGACACCCGGAGCTCGAGCTCGGTGGGCTGGCGCGCCGACACGAAGGTCGCCGAGCCGTATTCCGCGTCGACCACCGGACCGAACCGCGCCAGGAACCGCGCGAGCTGGAACATGTCCACGGGGTTCGGTGGCGAGAGCGGAAAGACGCGCCGCGGGCGCGTCTGCTCGTCCTGCAGCCGGTCGTAGCGGCCGCCGACGCGGTCCAGCTGGTACGCCGTGTGGAGTCCGACGAGGTTGGCGAGCGGGTGCCACTTCACGACGTGCGCGTCCACGTACAGACCGTCGCCGGTGAGGTCGAAGCTCGCCCGCCGCCCGTCGGGGAAGATGAACGTCGCGACGAACTGCTGCGGGCCCGTCATGCGGGTCATGACCTTCGCGGCAACGACCTCGCGGGTCAGCGCCTGGTAGCCGCGCGTGGCCAGGCTCACCGATCCGGCGAGCGCCGCGAGGGCCAGGCAGAGCAGCCCGAGCAGCATCGCGGTCGCGGTGCCGACGAGGCGTCGCCGGCGGACGGCGACGAGGGCCGTCACGACGAAGACGGCGCCGACCAGGGCGAACGCCGCCATGACCACCGTCAGTCGGTCCACCATCGCATCGGCAGACTAGCGGCCGCGCGGCGCCGGCGCAAGGCCGGCGGCTCAGCCCTTCAACCCGCTCATGACCACGCCGCGCACGATCCACTTCTGGCAGGCGAGGAAGACGGCGAGGATCGGCAGCACGCTCACGACGGCGGCGGCCGTCACGAGGTTGTACTCGATGAAGTACATGTTGGTGAAGCTCACCAGCCCGAGCGTCACCACTTTCATCGTCGGCGAGTTCACGACGACGAGCGGCCAGAACAGCTCGTTCCACGTCCACATGAACTTCACGATGACGAGGGTGGCGATGGCCGGCTTCACGGCGGGCAGGATCACGCGCCAGAAGATCCCGAACTCGCTCGCGCCGTCGATGCGCGCGGCGTCGACGTAGTCGCTCGGCACCACCTCGATGGCCTGACGCATGAGGAACACGCCGAACACGCTGACGAGGTCGGGGGCGAGGATCCCCGGATACGTGTCGAGCAGCCCGAGCCGGTTGATCCAGAGATAGAGCGGCACCACCACGGACTGGAACGGCACCATGAGGATCCCCACGATGCCGAAGAAGAAGACGGCGTGGCCGGGGAAGCGGAACTTCGCAAAGCCGTAGCCGGCCAGCGACGACACGACCGCGCTCGACAGCGCGGCCACCGAGGCGACCAGCGCGCTGTTGAGGAGGAAGCGGCCGAACGGCTGACGCTGAAAGACCTCGCGGTAGTTGTCGAGGTTGCTCCAGCGGTCGGGGAACACCTGGAGCGGCAGCCGCTGGATCTCCGGCACCGTCTTGAGCGACGTCACGGCCATCCAGAACAACGGAAACACCACGCAGAGCGCGCCCGCCGCCACCAGCGCCGCCGTCAGCCAGCCGAACCGGGCCGTCTTCAATACTCGACCTGGCGGCGGAAGAGCCGCCACTGCAGCAGCGTGACGAGCAGCAGCGAGACGAACACGAACACCGCCATGACCGAGGCGTCGCCGAGCCGGAAGTACTTGAAGGCGGTGTCGTACAGCAGCATGATCACCGTCTGGCTGGCGCCCGCGGGCCCGCCTTGCGTCGTCGCGTACACGGTGTCGAAGATCTTGAAGTTGAAGATCAGCTCGAGGATCGCCACCATCACGATCTGCGGATTGAGCAGCGGCAGCGTGATCCGCCGCAGGGCCTGCCACGCGCTGGCGCCGTCGATGGCGGCCGCTTCGTAATACTCCGCGGGGATGGCCTGGAGCGCGGCCAGGAAGATCATCGTGTCGAAGCCGAGCCGCGCCCAGACGTTCACCGCCGCCAGCGACGGGCGGACGAGGTCGAGGCTCTGGAGCCACTTGAGCGGCGGCACCCCGAGCCCGGCCAGGGCGTGATTGAGCACGCCGTACACCGGGTCGTAGATCCACTGCCACACCAGCGCCGCCGCCACCAGCGAGACGGAAAACGGCAGGAAGTACATGGCGGCCCACGCGCTGCGCGCCTCGAGGCTCCGCAGCCGGTGCAGGCCGAGCGCGACCGCGAGGGCCACCACCACCGTCACCGGCACCGACATCACGAGCAGGCTCAGGGTGTTGCCGACGGCCTGCCAGAAGGTGGGATCGGTCAGCACCTTCACGTAGAGCCGCGTGCCGACGAACTGGCTGAGGCCGCCGGGCACCGTGCGGTAGAACGAGCCGATCACCGACTCGACGAGCGGGACGAGGAAGACGCCGCCGAAATAGACGACGGCGGGCAGGACGAACAGCAGTCCCGCCCGCCGCTGGCGGTCCATGTACGAGCGCGGCGCCCCCCACCTTCTCAATCCCTGAGTATGCGGTCCATCTTCGCTGCTGCTTCGTCCAGCAGCGGCTTGGGTTGCCCCTTGCCGTAGAGCGCGGCCACCACCGCCTCGCCGAACGCCGTCGCCAGCTCGTTCGACTTCGGGTGGTAGTACTCCGGCGGCACCGGCTGCCTGAGCATCTCCTGCGTGGACTGGTAGTCGGGGCGGCTCTTCACGTACGCGGAGTCGAGGTTCGCCGTCCACACGGGCAGGATCCCCTGCGCCTGGTGCTGGTCCAGATCGTCCTTGGCGTTGCTGATGAACTTCATGAAGTCCCACGCCGCCTGCTTGTGGGGGCTGCTCTTGGCGACCATGTTGGTCCACGGGAACAGGTTGCCCGCGCCCGGGCACGTCTTGCCGCACGGCAGGGCGTACACCTTGAAGGCGACGTCGGGCGCGTTCTTCTTCACCCAGCCGAAGAACCACGACTCGCGGAAGATCGTGGCCGCGCGCTTCTGGCCGAAGGCGTCCTCCGGCGTCGGGAACGCGGTCGACGCGACCTTGTGCTTGTTCACGAGATCGGAATAGAACTGGAGCGCCGCGACCATCTCCGCGCTGTTGGCGAAGCCGGTGGCCTTCTCGAGGTTGGGCGACAGCATGCGCGCGCCGAAGGCGTGGGCGAACGGCAGGAACTTGTCGGTGATGCCGACGGGATGGCCCTTGTGGCGGAGCGCGAAGCCGACCTGGGTCGGCTCGCCCTTGGCGTCCAGCACGGTCAGCTTCTTCATGGCGGCCAGCCAGTCGTCGAGGGTCTTCGGAGGCTTGTCGGGATCGAGGCCGGCCTTCTTGAAGAGCTCGGTGTCGATGTACATCTGCTGGAAGTTGCCGTGCTCGATCGGGATGCCGTAGCGCGTACCCTTCCACTTGCCGACGTTGAGCATGTACTTCGGCAGGTTCTCGTCCCACGTCCTGGCGAGATCCGCCGGCATCTTGTCGCAGAAGTCGTACTGGCCGCACCAGTGGTGCGTCATGCCCATGAAGATGTCGGGCGCGCCGCTCTTGCCCATGAGGGCGGCAAGATACTTGGCTTCATAGCCTTGATACGGGACCGTGACGACCTGCACCTCGTAGCCGGTTTTCTGGCCGAAGTCCTTGCCGCGGGTCTCGTAGAACTTGTTGAACTCGGGGTTCTGCTCCCAGTGCGTCCAGAACACGAGCTTCTTGGGCTGGGCCCAGCTCGACGGCGCCGCCAGCGCCATCGCCACCACGGCCGTGACCGCGACCGTTCGCACTCCACGCATGCGCCCGCTCCTTTCGTCGGCGACGCGTCACGTCGCCGACGAGAGGATGGGCGAAGCCGCCGGTCGCGTCAAGCGGGACGCATGGCGACCTCCGCCGGCAAGCGCGCGCCGCCGGCGCCCTCGAGCACGAGCAGCCGCACGGGGGAGGCCGCGAAGCGCCGGCGGACCCGCCACGCGCGCCACCGCGCCCGGAGACCCGGGCCCGGGGCGAACGCGACGGCATCCGCCGCGAACGCCTCCGCCTCGCGCTCCACCTCGACCACGGGCGTGCCGAAGCGGACCACACACTCGACGGGCGCGCGGCCCGCCGCGCGCAGCACGCCCGTCACCGCCTCCCGCATCGCCTCCTCGATGCGGAGCATCTCGCGGAAACGGTCCGACACGATGCGGTCGTGGCGGTCGGTGCGGTCGCGCGGGATCGGATGGAAGTACGCGACGCGCACGGCGGCATTCTGAAGACGCCCGAGCCCGATCAGCCGCGTCACCTGCACGAGGCCGCGGCCTTCGTCCCCCTCGAAGATCGCGATCAGCATCCGCGTCATGGCCCGGCCCTTCGCCTCAGCAGCCATGGATCACCAGGTCGTACGCGAGCGGCAGCCGCTGCGCGACGTCCAGGCACGCTTCGTCCACGAGCTGCCGGCAGCCGTCGGGCGCCGTGAGCGCCAGGATGACCGGCGCCGTGCCGAAGATCAGCGTCAGGATTTCACTCACGAAGCTCTCCTCCTCTGAGGGTTCATGCGCCGAACGCGCAGAAAGCGCCGTGACGAAAGCCACAGCGCTCTCTGTGGGCGGCCGGCGCGCCGCCGCCCGTCGCGTGACGTAGCAGGCTCCGTGCCACATGCGCGCGGCGGCGCACCGCGACGTTGTGCCACGGCGAGTTACGAGCGGTGCTGCGCGCGGGGGAAGCAGTCGTGCGCGTCAGAAAAGCGGGCCGGAGGAGGGCCTGCGCCGTCAGAAAGGGCAACGACGGCGCGATTGCCCCGCGTTTGAGCGGCGGTTGACCACGACCGTCACCACGGCGTAACGTCGAGCGCCATGAGCGACCTCTGTTTTCTGACCGCCGTCGAATTGGCCGACCGCATCCGCCGACGCCAGGTGTCCGTCACCGAGGTCGTGCGCGCGCACCTGGCGCAGATCGAGCGCGTGAACCCGAGGGTGAACGCGATCGTCACCCTCACGGCCGAGCGCGCGCTGGACGACGCGGCGGGGAAGGACACGGCGCTGGCGCGCGGCGACGCGCCGGGGCCGCTCTTCGGCCTGCCGATCGCCCACAAGGACCTGGTCCCGACGAAGGGCATCCGCACGACGCTCGGCTCGCCGATCTACCGCGACCACGTGCCGACCGTCGACGGGCTGATCATCGAGCGGCTGCGCGCCGCCGGCGCCGTCACGCTCGGCAAGACCAACACGCCGGAGTTCGGCGCGGGCTCGCAGACCTTCAACGAGGTCTTCGGCCGCACGCTGAACCCGTACGACGTCACGAAGACCTGCGGCGGGAGCAGCGGGGGCGCGGCCGTCGCGCTCGCGTGCGGCATGGTGCCCATCGCCGACGGCAGCGACACGGGCGGCTCGCTGCGCAACCCCGCCGCCTTTTGCAATGTCGTCGGCCTGCGCACCGCGCCCGGGCGCGTGCCCGCGTGGCCGCGCGAGGCCGCATGGTCGTCGCTGAGCGTGCAGGGGCCGATGGCGCGCACGGTCGCGGACGCGGCCCTGCTGCTGAGCGCGATGGCCGGGCCCGATCCGCGCTCACCGATCGCGATCACCCAGCCGGGCGAGATGTTTCGCCGCCCGCTCGAGCGCGACTTCCGCGGCGTGCGCGTGGCGTGGAGCCGCGACCTCGGTGGCCTGCCGATCGACCGGCGGGTGACGGCGGCGCTCGAGCCGCAGCGCAAGGCCTTCGAGACGCTCGGATGCGTGGTGGAGGACGGCGAGCCCGACCTCAGTGATGCGCGCGAGATCTTCCAGGCGCTCCGCGCGCTCTCCTTCGTGATGAGGTTCGGGCCGCTGCTGGCCGAGCACCGGCACCAGATCAAGGACACGGTCATCTGGAACACCGAGCAGGGGCTCAAGCTCACCGCGCGCGAGCTGGGCGAGGCGGAGGTCAAGCGCACCGCGCTCTACCACCGCGTGCGGCAGTTCATGGAGCGCCACGAGTTCCTCGTGCTGCCCGCGACGCAGGTGCCGCCCTTCGACGTCACCCAGCCCTACGTCACCGAGATCGAGCGTGTGCAGCTGCCGACCTACATCGACTGGATGCGCGCGTGCTCCGACATCACGGTCACGGGGCTGCCGGCCATCTCCGTGCCCGGCGGCTTCACGCCCGACGGTCTGCCCGTCGGGGTGCAGATCGTCGGCCGCCATCAAGACGAGTGGGGCGTGCTCCAGCTCGCCCACGCCTTCGAGCAGGCGACGGGCATCGGGCGGCGCCGCCCGCCGGTGGCGGTATGAAGCTCGTGCGCTACGGGCGCATCGGCGCCGAGAAGCCCGGCGTGATCGACGCGAGCGGCGGTCTGCGCGATCTCTCGCGCGTGGTGAAGGAGATCACGCCCGACGTCCTCTCATCTGCCGGGCTCAAACGCCTGCGCGCGGTGAGGGTCGAGCGGCTGCCCGTCGTGCGCGGGCGGCCGCGGCTCGGCTGTCCGCTGGTCGGCATCGGCAAGATGGTCTGCATCGGCCTCAACTACAGCGACCACGCGCGGGAAGTCGGCCGCCCGGCGCCGGACGAGCCGACGCTCTTCATCAAGGCCAACAGCGCCATCGTCGGAGCGTACGACTCGATCGTGCGGCCGCGCGGCGCGCTCAAGCTCGACTACGAGGTCGAGCTGGCGGCGGTGATCGGCCGCGACGCGCGCAACGTCAGCGAGGGCGACGCGATGAAGCACGTCGCCGCCTACACGATCGTGGACGACGTCTCCGAGCGCGCGTTCCAGATGGAGCGTGCCGGCACCACCACCAAGGGCAAGAGCGCCGACACCTTCGCACCGATCGGGCCCTGGCTCGTCACCGCCGACGAGGTCGGCGACCCGCAGTCGCTCGAGGTGTGGACCACCGTCAACGGCGAGTCGCGCCAGCGCGGCCACACCAAGGACATGATCTTCGGCGTGCGGACGCTGGTCGCCTACGTGAGCCAGTTCATGTCGCTGCGCGCGGGCGACCTGATCTCGACGGGCACACCCGCCGGCGTCGCCCACGGCATGAAGCCGCCGCGCTATCTGCAGCCGGGCGACCTCGTCGAGATGGGGATCACCGGGCTCGGGGTCCAGAAGAACCGCATCGTCGCCGGCTGACCGCATCGCCCGGACCAGAGCGGGTGGATGAGGGTCGACCGGGGCAGCGGTGAGGTCGTGGCCTAAAGCTTTCCGGCGTGGGGACCGCGCCCAGAGAACCTCCGGCTTTTCGCGCGGTTCCGATATGGCATCCGGGTTGCTCCGACCAAGGTCCGATGAGCGTGAGAACAGCATCTCGGGCCCCTGGCTCGGTCGCGATCGCCGGCGTCGACGCTTCCTACTGCCGTCGCTTGCTCCAGAGCCTTCGCTCGGGCAATGGCTCGCGGCCGATCTCGACCATTGCGGCCGGCGACGATCTGCCGAGGCAGATCGCCGCCTCGCTGCCCTCCGTCATCCTCTTCGATCTCGGACCGAGCCCGGATGCGAAAGGTCTGGCGGTCGTCGCGGCGCTGAGCGGCCTGGCGAAAACGATCGTGCTGGCCAGCACCGACGACGACGGCGTCGCGGTCCAGGCCCTGAAGGCCGGCGCCGCAGGCTTCTGTCCGCGCGACACGTCCACGGACCTCCTGCGACGAGCCGTCCAGCTCGTCGAGGCGGGCGAGATCTGGGTCGGCCGGCGCGTCATGGTGCGCCTGATCGAGGAGCTCGCACTGCGCACCGCCGCCGCGCCCGCCGTCAGCGGCGGCGAGCAGCTGACGCCGCGCGAGCGCGAGCTCGTCGGCTTCGTGGCCGCCGGAGCCAGCAACAAGGATATCGCGCGACGCCTGGCCATCTCCGTCAAGACCGTCAAGACCCACCTGACCAGCATCTTCAGGAAGCTCGGGCTCTCCACTCGGCTCGAGCTGGCGGTCGCCGTCGGCCGCGCCGCCGCGCCTCGGGCCAAGGTCGGATAGACCCAGGTCCGATTGTTCACGGCCCTCGCGTCGTGGCATGAAGCTATGCCGTGACACGAGCCGACACGCCCAAAACCAGCGACGCCAATCTGTCAATCGTCGTTCTTGCGGACGCTGCGTTGCGTCTGCGATGCCAGACGATCCTCGCCGAGCAGCGCATCGCCAGCCGGGGCGCCTCACTCACCGGGGCTCATCGGGCGCTTCGCCGCCATCGACCGAGCGTGCTGCTGCTCGATGCCGTGCGCTCCCCGCGTCGAGCCCTGGGGATACTGCCGGCGCTCAAGCGCCTCAGCCCCGGGACGGGCGTGGTCTTGCTCGGCCGCCGGCGCCCATCGACCGCGCTGCTCCTGGAGGCCGTGCGCCGGGGCGCATGGGGTCACCTGGCCGAGCGTGATCTGTCGCGCGATCTCCCCAAGGCCGTGCGCATGGTGGCCGCCAGACAATCCTGGCTGCCGCGCCGACTGAGCGCCGCGATCGTCGCCGAGCTCACGAAGCGCGGGCACGCCGAGGAAAGGAACTGACGATGGTGTCCAGTCGACGCGTCTTCGTCGTGCTGCTCTGCGTGGCCGCCGGCGTGCTCTACGAGAGCCTCGTCTGGTTCGGCTGGGGCGCGATGATGCCGCGCTTTCCCACGCCATACGCCGTGCCGATCTTCGACGTGCCGTTCGCGCTGGTGGCCGTCGGGATCGCCTACCTGTGTCTCGAGCGTCACCGGCTGCGCCAGGACGCGCGGTCCGCGGGCATGGGCACGACCCTGTGGCTGACCGCCCTGCTGGCGCTCGCGCACGTGTTCGCCCAGCCCGACTATCCGGCGAATCCCGGCGTCAATCCGGGCATCGCGCCGTACTTCTGTTTTCTGAGCTACTTCGCCGGCCTGATCGGCATCGGCCTGGCCGCGCACTGTGGCGAGCGCAGCTTCCCGCTGACAGGCCGCGGCCGGCTCGCCATCGGCGCCGGGATCGTCGTTCTGAGCGGCGTGCTGATGGTCGCCGTGTTGCAGGTGCGTCCGGTCCTGCCACCCGTGGCGGGCGGGCGCTTCACGCCGTTCGGGCTCGGCGCCGGGTACTTCGTGCTCTTCACCGCGGGCCTCTGGGCGCTGTCGGGCGGTCTGCGCCGCTACGCCGCGCGTGATCCCTTCGGCGGCTACTTTCTCCTCGCCGCCTTCATCTGGAACCTCGGCCTGCTGGGCTTCCTGCTCCACCCGTTCCGCTACAGCATTCCGTGGTATCTCCTCGGGTTCGCACGGCCGATCGGCGTCGGCGTCATCTTCGTGGGCCTGCTGCGCGAGCAGGTCTGGCTCTACCGGGAAGCGCGGGCGCGGCAGCGTGACCTCGACGTCCTGCACCGCGCGGGGCAGGCGTTGGTCCGCAGCCTCGACCTCCGACAGATCGCCGACACGATCGCGACCAAGGCGCTGGAGGTCTCCGGGGCCGACGGCGCGATCCTCTTTCGCTACGACGCGCGCGACCGCGTGCTCATCGCGATGAGCCGCGCCGGCGCCATCAGCGACACGCTCGTGTCGGGCCTGGCGCTGCCGCTGGGTCAGGGCGCCTCGGGCGTCTCCGTCGCCGAGCGGCGTGCGGTCTTCAGCTCGCTGCTCGAAGACGATGCGGCCGTGCCCTTCCCTCGCGACGTGGTCACCCGGATGCGGGGCGAAGGGCTGCGGTCGGTCCTGGCCATCCCGCTCGCCGGCCAGACCGGCGAGGTGTACGGGGCGCTGTCGGTCTTCTATCTTCGTCCGCACGACTTCACCCCCGGCGACGTCGAGCTGCTCTCGGCCTTCGGCACGCAGGCGTCGGTCGCCATCGAGAACGGACGCTCGTTCGACGCGCTGGGGCGGCGAGCGCGCCACGACGAGCAGCTCCACGACTTCGCGCAGCATCTCCTTCAGATCACGGACGAGGACGAAATTCGAGACCGGACGATGCGCGTGACGCGCGATGCACTCGGCGCCGACCTCGTCGGCCTGTTCCTCTTCGACGTTGCCGGCGGCTGCCTGCGGCTCGAAGCGGGCCTGGGCTGGCAGCCGGGCACGATCGGCGCCCTGACGATCCTGGCCTCGACCGATTCCTTCGCGGGCTACACGTTTCTGAAGAAGACGCTCGTGCAGGTCGACGACCTGAGGGCGGAGCGCCGCTTCGCCATCCCCGCGCACCTCACCTCCCACGGCATCCAGGCCGGCGTGGCGGTACCGCTGGGCGTTCGCGATCAGCCCATCGGCGTGCTGGCCGTCTATTACCGCGCTCCGCGCCGCCTGAGCGACGAGGAGGGCCGGGTTCTCGCCAGCATCGCGCACCAGACGGCGATGGCGATCGAGAAGGCTCGCCTCTATGCGGAGCTGCAGGCGCGATTGCGCGAGCTGCAGCAGACGCAGGACCAGCTCATCCAGGCCGACAAGCTGAAAGCGCTCGGCACGCTGCTGTCCGGCGTCGCCCACGAGCTCAACAACCCGCTGTCGACGATCCTGATGTCGGCCCAGCTGCTCCGCACCAACGACGCGCTCTCCGACGCGGCGCGGGAGCGCGCCGGCGCGATCGAGGGCGAGTGCGGCCGGGCCTCGCGGATCATCCGGGAGCTGCTGGCATTCGCGCGGCAACGTCCGCCGGAGCGGCGCCCCGTCGACGTCAACGAGGTCATCCGGGGCGCGCTGCAGCTCCAGGATCCCGACCTCGCGCTCAAGCGCGTGCGGGTCGTCACCGAGCTCGAGCCGACGCTGCGGAAGATCTCGGCGGACCCGTACCAGCTCCAGCAGGTGCTCCTGAACCTCTTCACGAACGCGGCCCACGCGCTGAGCGCGACCGCACGCGACGGCGTGCTGACGGTGCGCACGGCGGCGAGCGAGGAGGGCGTGAGCATCGTGGTGGAGGACAACGGCCCCGGCATCCCACCCGAGCACCTCCGCCAGGTGTTCGACCCGTTCTTCACGACGAAGCCGGTCGGCGAAGGCACGGGGCTGGGGCTCAGCCTCTGTATCGGCATCATCGAAGCTCACCACGGGCGCATGACGGTCGAGAACGTCCTGACCTCGGGCGCCCGCTTCACCATCTGGTTGCCGACCGGACAGTCGGTCGAGGCGATCGAGGACGCGCCGAGCGACAGCGGCCTGGCGCGCGCCGCCGACATCCTGGTGATCGAGGACCAATCGGCCCTTCGCAAAGTGATGGTCGAGGTCCTCACGCTGCAGGGACATCGCACGGTCGCGGCCGCGACGGGTCAGGCCGCCACGGATTTGCTCGCGCGCGACGACTACGACGTCGTGATCCTCGACCTCAGGCTCCCGGACATCGACGGCAAGGGGGTCTGGCAGTGGATCACCCGTCATCGTCCGGCGATGGCCGAACGCGTCGTGTTCATGACCGGCGACACGCTGAGCCCGGGCTCGCACCGCTTCCTGCAGGAGGCCGGCCGGCCGGTCCTGCCGAAGCCCGTCGCGATGGCTGAGCTCAACCGGATGGTCGCCACGGTGCTGGAGTCACAGGCCGGCGAGATCGCCGGGCTCACGCGGTAAGACGCACGGCACGACAGCCGCTCCAAGGAGACGACATGAGGCTCAACAGACGCTCGGCGACACTCGCTTCTGCTATCGTCACGATGGCGCTGCTCTCGACGGCCGCCGTGACGAGGCCGGCAGCGGCCGGGCTCCTCGACGGCCTGCTCGGTACCGTGACCGGCGTGGTGGGCGGAGTCGTCGGTCTTCTCGCCCCGACCATCAGCCCCGGCCAGTACACACTTCGCTTCGAACCCACGCAGATGGTCTACAGCACGCCGAACGGCTCACAGCCCGTCATGCGACCGAGCAGCGTGATCGGGACGATGACGATCAGCGTGTCCAACGGACAGACCGATCTGCAGTTCTCGGTGAAGAACCTTCGCCCGAACACGATCTACACGATCTGGACGGTCTTCTATCCGCTGGCGTGGCCGATGTACTTCCCGCCCGGCAGCGCCAGGCCCGCGCTCGATCCGAATTATCCGACCGGCCCCGCCGGCTACTATGTCGACGCCGGGGTCGTCGCCCCGACGGCCTCGCTGTCCGCGCACTTCACCAACGGCATGGGACTGGACCCGGGTGTGACGTTCGTGACCGACAGCTGGGGCTACGGCTCGGTCCATCTCACGCTCGACTACAACATCCTCGGCAACGCGTACGACGACGGACCGCCCGTCGGCAACAAGTCGCTGGTGACCCAGTGCGTGGTCGACAGCCCCGGCCCCCAGCGTGGCCCGTGCCCGTCGTCGAGCAGCATCCAGCGGGTGACGACGACGTGGCTGCGCAAGTACATCGCACAGGTACCGGCGGCCGACCGCGCCCAGCAGTGCGCCAACTACGATGCCTCTGACCCCGGCGCCATTTTCTGGCAGTGCATCGACCCGGCCACGGTAGATCCCCAGACGGGCAACGGCCTGCCCCGCGTGTGGCGGTTCCCGTTCGACCACTTTCGGCTGGCCGCCCACCCCGATGGACTGACGCACGGGTTCATCGGCGGCAACGAGAGCGAGCACGTGATCGACATGGTGGGCCGACGCTGCAAGCTCACGAACACCTGTCCGTAATCGACCGCTGAGGTCGCCGGGCATCCCGGGAATCCGGGATGCCCGGCGGGCCTAGGCCTTCGGCTTCAGCGCGCTCAGGTGCGGGAGCACCTCGCTCGCGAAGCGATCGGTCGAGGCCGACGCCTGAGCCTCGCTGACGTCACCGAAGATCGGGCGGATGACGAGATAGGTGCAGGTGCTGACGGCGATCTGGCGCTCCAACTCCTCCCGCACGCGCGACGCGGTGCCCGCGACGGCGAGGCCGCGCTGGCGCGCCTCGTCGAAGTCGCGCGCGAAGCGGATCGGCGTCGAGCCGAAGTCGCGCCAGAGCTTGGTGAGGTTGGCGTACCAGGTGGCGTAATTCGGCCGCGCGATCGCCTCGGCCTCGGCGTCGGTGGCCGCGACGACCACGTGGCGCGTCATCCCGAGCTTGGGCATCGGCGCGCTCCCCTGCTTGCGGTGCCAGACGTCGCGGTAGCGCGCGAACAGCTCCGTCGCACCCTCGGCCGGATGATTGCTGAGCACGTGCACGCCGTTCGTCGCCGCCCACTCGGCGCCGCGGTCGTGCCCGAGCCCGTACCAGAGCGGCGGGTGCGGCTTCTGGAACGGTCGCAGCACCATCGGCACCTTGCGGTACGTGTAGCGCGGCCCGCGGTGCTCGAGCACCTCGTTCGTCAGCCCGGCCAGAATCACCTCGAGCGCCTCGCGGTAGATCTCCTCGGTCTCGAACGGATGCAGGTCGAAGTACGCCATCTCGTACGGCACGATGCCGCGCCCGACGCCGAGGTCGAAGCGCCCGCGCGACATCTGATCGAGCATGCAGATCTCCTCGATCAGCCGCAGCGGATCGTAGAGCGGCAGGCAGTAGACGCACGGCCCCAGGCGGATGCGCCGCGTGCGCTGCGTGGCGGCGGCGAGGAAGATGCCCGGCGCCGGCGCCATCCCGAGCGGGGTCGCGTGGTGCTCGGCGAGATGGTACGCGGCGAAGCCTGCCGCGTCGTACTTCTCGAGCAGGCGCAGGCGGCTCGCGTAGTGCTCGTCGAGCGGCACGTTGCGGCGGTCGAGGTGGTCGAAGACTCCGATGTCCATGGGTCGAGCGGTCAGTGTCGATACACTACCACCGCCGCGCCTCCTCGGGCGGCGGCGCCGGCGCCGGCGTGAGGCCGGCGAGATCGTGCTCCCACGCCACCGTCGCCGCGTCGGCGCCGTCGCGGATCTGCAGTCGCCCGTCCTCCGTCGCGATCAGCAAACGTCCCTCGGCGTCCCAGTCCGCCCACTGGACGCCCTCGAGCCAGCGCTCGCGGCCGTTCTCGACGATCGCGTACAGGCTCTCGCCGGGCACGCCCGAGCGGAACGCGGCGAACCAGCCGTGCACGGCGAGCGCGACCGCGCCGTCGGTCTTCGGCCGAGCCTTCTGCATCGTGACCGGCCGGCTCTCGTCCCACGTGTCGCCGGGCTTGCGCGGCTCCGTGTCCACCGTCTCCGTCCAGCCGCGCCGACGCTCGACGGCGAACGACGCCGCGCGCGTCGTCACGAGGCCGAATTTCTCGAGGCACGGCCCGACGTCTCCCTCGCTCGGCGGGCCGAGCTTCGAGACGCCGCGCTCGTCGATGAAGTGCGCGCCGCGGGTCCACGTCCCGCACGTGCCCCACGCGGCGAGCGCGGTCAGCCAGGGCAGCCGCGAGACGGCGACGTAGGTCGTGCCCGCGCGCCACGCCGCCTTGCCGCGCAGCGTGAAGTAGCAGAGCCAGCGCCCGTCGGGCGAGAGGTCGCAGCGCTGTGGATAGAGGTTCGACCGGATCCAGGCGCCCGGCTCGTAGACCCCGCGCGCGACGTCCCAGCGGCCGACGTGCGACCAGTCACTCGGCCCGCGCCGGAGCACGGCCACCACGGGCACGCGCGCCGCCGGGACGCCGAAGAGACGCGGCGACACCTGGATCCGGGAGGGGAGCGCCTAGGCGCTCACCGTCTTCTTGATGCTCCCGATGTGCTCGTCGATGTGGCCGCAGAGGATGCCGGTCACGGCCTGCTCGGCGGTCATGGACGGCATGCCCTTGAGGGCGGAGGCGGAGCGCGCGAGCGCCGCGTCGTCCAGGCCACGCACCATGGCGGCGGCCGCCGCCGCGTTCTTCTTGTGCAGCGCGAGCGTCTCGGCCTTGCCGACGGTGGCGAAGTCCTGCGCGTGCTTGGCGTTCATCTGGTCGATGTCGCTCATCGCCATCGACGGCTTGTGCTGGCCGGAGGCCACGGACTTGACCAGGTTGCCGATCCCCTCGTGCGCGATCGCGATGTGGTGGGCGACGACGCAGACGGGCCACTTCTCCGCCGACGTCACCTTCTTCCACTCGGCGTCGCTCAGCTTCTCCATCACCTTCGCGGCCTCCTGGACCTTCGCCTCGAACTGCTTTGCAAGCGCCTCGGCCTTTGCGCCCATGGTGGTTCCTCCTCTAGCGGCGCAGTATACTCCCCTCACCACGACCCAGGGGGGCGGCCATGAGCGTGCACATCGACATCAACTGCGACATGGGCGAGAGCTACGGGCGCTGGACGCTGGGCGCCGACGAAGAGATCATGCCGAACATCACGTCGGCCAACATCGCCTGCGGATTCCACGGCGGCGACCCGCACATCATGCGCAAGACGGTGGAGCTGGCGGTGCAGCACGGCGTGGCGGTGGGCGCGCATCCCGGGCTGCCGGATCTCATGGGCTTCGGGCGGCGGCGCATGGAGGTCTCGCCCCAGGAGATCAAGGACATCCACCGTTACCAGGTGGGAGCGCTCGGCGCCTTCGTGAAGGCCGCGGGCACGACGCTGCAGCACGTGAAGGCGCACGGCATCCAGTACCACATGTTCGAGGAGAACCTGCCCCTCGGGCGCGCCTCCGCCGAGCAGGTCGTCGAGCTCGACCCGAACCTCATCCTGATGACGATGGCCATGACCAGGTACGACGCGGAAGCGCGCAAGGTGAAGGGCTGCCGCGTGGCCGCCGAGGGCTTCGCCGACCGCGTCTACGCGGACGACGGCCAGCTCGTCTCGCGCAAGCTCGGCAAGGACGCGCTCGTCTCCGATCCCGCCAAGGCCGCCGAGCAGGCCGTGCGCATGGTGATGGAGGGCAAGGTCCGCACGATCACCGGCAAGGTCATCGACGCGAAGATCGACACCATCTGCATCCACGGCGACAGCCCGGGCGCCGAGAAGATCGTCCCCGCCGTGCGCGACGCGCTCGTCAAGGCCGGCGCCGTCGTCAAGCCGCTGCGAGACTGGTTCGGGAAGTAATTACAGAGGAGCGCCACGGCTGCGCCGGGGTGCTCCGAACATTTGGGGGGTGTGGGGGGCCATGTCGGGGTCCCCCACGTTCAACCGGTAAAGCCTGCGCGGTGGAAGTAGTTCGCGTTGTAGAACTGCAGCACGAGGTCGCGATACACCGCCGGCTCGTAGCGCGGCGGGTTGTCGGGACCCGTGCACGTCGGCAGGACCTCGATGCGCGCGTCGATGTTGGGGCTGTAGAAGAACGCGATCGAGTAGCGGTCGCGGCCGGAGTCGTTCAGCACGCCGTGCGGCGTCGACAGGAACCTGTCGTTCGACCAGCGCTTCATCACGTTGCCGAGGTTCACGAGGAACGTGTCCGCGATCACGGGCGGCGCCAGCCACTCGCCGCTGGGCAGCCGCACCGCCAGCCCCGGCACCTCCTCGCGCGCCAGCATCGTGAAGAACGAGTTGTCGGTGTGCGGTCCCTGCCCGAACTGCTCGTCGTCGTCGACCTCCTGGGGCGGGTAGTGCAGGAAGCGCAGGTTGATATGGGCGTCGTTGACGAAGAACGGCGCGAAGAAGTCCGTCGGCAGCTCGAGCGAGCGCGCCAGCACGGGCAGGATCCGCTCGCCGAGCGCCTCCATCGTCTTGAAGTACGCCACCATCATCGCGCGCATGCCGTCGTGGCCGGCCGGCCACTGGTTGCGCCCGCGCAACGGCGTACCGGCAACGACGTCGGGGTGCGCGGCCCCGCGCTCGTGGCTGATGAAGAAGCTCTCATTGAAGTTGGGCCGCGTGGCCTTGTGGACGGTGGAGGCGCGCTGCATGCTCTGGTTCACCGGCAGGTAGCCGATGTTGTTCTCGTTGAGCTTGAGGGCCAGCTTCTCCTCGAGCGGCAGCGCGTGGAACTCCCGCGAGGCCTCGAAGGCCGCGTGCACGATCCGCGGCGAGACACCGTGGCCCGCGAGGTAGAAGAAGCCGATGCTCTCGCAGGCGTGGCGCACGTGCGCGGCGACCGCCTCCAGGCCACCCGGCTCGCCCCGGAACGCCGGCGCGAAGTCGATCACGGGGATCGTTCGGGTCACCTCCGCGACGTCCTTCACCACCATCGCCTTGAAGATGTTCATGGGGCCTCCTGCCGTGGGCAACGATACCATTGATAGCCTCGCCTCGGACGGCGGGGCCCCTGCCCCTCAGCGCGCCGCCGCGCGCGGGTCCAGGATGTCGCGCACGGCGTCGCCGACGAGGTTGAGCGCCAGCACGATCACGAAGATGGCCAGCCCCGGCAGCAGCACGACGTGCGGGCTCAGGATCACGAACTGCCGGCCGGTGGCGAGCATGCTGCCCCAGTCGGCGGTGGGCGGCTGGGTGCCGAGCCCGAGGAAGGAGAGCCCGGCGGTGGCGAGGATCTTGGCGCCGACGTCGAGGCTGAAGGCCACGATCACCGGCGACAGCAGGTGCGGCAGGACGTGGCGGCCCAGGATGACGGCGTCGCTGGCGCCCAGCGCCCGCGCCGCCTCCACGAACTCGCGCTCGCGCAGCGAGAGCACGACGCCGCGCACGAGGCGCGTGTAGATCGGGAAGCCCACGATGGCGATGGCCACCATCGCGTTGCGCAGGCCGGGGCCGAGCCCGGCCACGATGGCGATGGCGAGCAGCACGTACGGAAACGCCATGAGGATGTCGGTGAGACGCATCACGACCGTCTCGATCCAGCCGGTGTAGAAGCCGCCGAGGATCCCGAGGGTCACGCCGAACAGCATGGCGGCCGCCGCGGAGGCCACGCCGGCCGCCAGCGACACGCGCGCGCCCCACACCAGGCGCGCGAGCAGGTCGCGCCCGAACTCGTCGGTGCCGAGCGCGTGACCCGCCGAGAGCGGCGGGCGCAGGCGATTGGGCGTGTCCACCACGTCGGGATCCGCCAGCGGCAGCCACGGCGCCAGCAGCGCCCCCAGCACGGCGGCCAGCAGCGCGAGCGCGGCCACGACGGCGAGGCGGTTGCGCGTGGCGAGCCGGCCGAACGCGCGCCGGCGGCGCGCGGCGTCGGCCGCGCGCGGGATGGTCGCGGTCGCGGCGCCCGCGTCACTCATAACGGATGCGCGGGTCGAGCCAGGCGTAGAGCAGGTCGACGGCGAGGTTCACGAGGACGAAGGACAGCGCCACCACGAGCACGCAGCCCTGCACCAGCGGAAAGTCGCGCGCGAGGATCCCCTGCACCATCAGCGTCCCCACGCCCGGCCACGCGAAGACCGTCTCGGTGAGCACGGCGCCCCCGAGCAGGTAGCCGGCCTGGACACCGATGACGGTGACGATGGGCACCAGCGCGTTGCTGAGCCCGTGTCGCAACACGACGGCGCGGTCGCTGACCCCCTTGGCGCGCGCCGTCCGCACGTAGTCCTGGCCGAGCGTCTCGAGCATCGCGCTGCGCGTGAGGCGCGCGACGATCGTCACCGAGGCGGCGGCCAGCGTGACGGCGGGCAGCACCAGGTGACTGAGCAGGTCGCGCAGGTCGCCGCCGCCGTGCGGCGCGTACATGCCCGAGGCGGGCAGCCAGCCGAGCCACAGCGCGAACACGACCATCAGCACGATGCCGAGCCAGAACGACGGCATGCTGGCGCCGAAGAGCGAGGCCACCGCGCTCAGCCGGTCCAGCATGGAGTTCGGCCGCGTGGCCGCGGCCACGCCGAGGGCGACACCGACCGCGCTCGAGAGCACGAGCGCGGTGGTCGTGAGCAGCAGCGTGGCCTGCAGGCGCGTGAGAACCTCGCCGAGCACGGGACGCTTCATCCAGAGCGAGCGCCCGAGATCGCCGCGCGCGACGTGGCCGATCCACCTCAGATATTGCGCGTGCAGCGGCTCGTTCAGGCCGAGGTCGGCGCGCAGGCGCGCCAGGTCTTCCTTCGTCGCCTGCGAGCCGAGCATGATCTCCGCCGGGTCGCCCGGCGAGAGGTGCAGCACCATGAAGATGATGACGGACACGCCCGCCAGGACCGGCACCAGCAGCAGGAGCCGGCGCGCGAGGTAACGCCTCACTTCAGCGCTCGGGGCGGCTCACTTCCCGTTCGGCTTCACGACCGCGCCGTACACCATGTTCTTGAGCAGCGGCCGGTAGTAGGTCCGCTGCTTCGGCGACTGCATGGCGAACACGACGAACATGTCCTCCTTCGGGTCGATCCAGAAGTAGGTGCCGCCGGCGCCGCCCCAGTTGAACTCGCCGACCGAGCCCTGCACGTTGGCCACGCCCGCGTCGCGGCGCACGGCGAAGCCGAGGCCGAAGCCGAAGCCCGCGCCGGGCAGGTAGAGCGGGCCCGGCGCGACCGATGCGTCGAGATGGTCGGCCGTCATGTAGGCGACGGTCTTCGGGCTCAGGATGCGCCTGCCATCGAGCGCGCCGCCGTTGAGCAGCATCTGGCAGAAGCGCGCGTAGTCCATGACCGTGCCGACCATGCCGCCGCCGCCCGACTGCCAGCGCTGCGGCGCGCGCGGGTCGAAGAACTCGGTGTTGGTGCCGATCGTACGATCGTTGGGGAAGGCCTCGGCGATACGCCCCTGGCGCGCCTTGTCGGTCACGTCGAACGCCGTGTCCTTCATGCCGAGCGGGTCGAGGATCCGCTCCTTCTCGAACTCGTAGAGCGACTTCTTCGAGACGACCTCCACGACGCGGCCGAGCACGTCGGTCGAGTGGCTGTAGTCCCACACCGTGCCCGGGTGATTGGCGAGCGGCAGCTTGACGAGCCGCTCCACGAACTCGGCGTTCGTCGGATCGCCGTCGAACAGCTTCGCCTCGAGGTACTGCTTCTTCACCAGCGTGCTGCCGAAGATGCCGTACGTCACCCCGGAGGTGTGGCGCAGGAGGTCCTGGACGGTCATCTGTCGCCGCGGCGCCACCAGCTCGAGCGTCGGGTTGCCGTCGGCGCCCGGCTTCTCGACGCCGACCCTCATCTCGGCGATCTGCGGGATGTACTTCCCCACGGGATCGCCGAGCGCGAGCTTGCCCTCCTCGACGAGGATCATCGCCGCGACCGACGTGATCGGCTTGCTCATCGAGTAGATGCGGAAGATCGCGTCCTTCGTCATCGGCGCCTTCGTCGCCGGATCCAGCACGCCCACGCTCTCGAACAGCGCGATCCGGCCCTGCCGCGCGACCAGGAGGATGGCGCCGGGGATCTGGCCCTTCTGCGAGTCGTTGCGCAGCGTCGTCACGATGCGGCCCAGCCGCTCGGACGACAGGCCCACCTGCTCGGGCTTGACGCTCGACAGGGTCTGGGCGTGCACGAGGGCGACGGTGGACAGCCACAGCAGCGCCGCCAGCAGCGCGATCTTCCTCTTCATCGGTGTCCTCTCCCGGTGCTCGGACTCACTTCAGCGAGATCGTCTCGACGCGGAGATCGAAGCTCGGATGCAGCTTGAAGCCCTGCACGCGCTTGGCGTGCGCGGCGGTCTGGATCTCGTGGTCGACGAACACCCACGGCGCGTCGTCGACCAGGATGCGCTGGGCCTCGCGGTACAGCTCCGCGCGCTTCTTCTGGTCGGTGGTGAGCCGCGCCTGGTGCAGCAGCTCGTCGTACTTCTCGTTCTTGTAGAGCGCGCGGTTGGGACCGTTCGGCGTCCACTGGCTCGAGTGCAGCAGCGGGTACATCACCAGATCCGGGTCCTCGTTGCCGGCCATCCACGAGAGCGCGAACAGGTCCTGCTCTTTCGTGCGCAGCTTGGCGAGGTAGGCGCCCCACTCCATCGTCTGCAGCGCGACATTGACGCCGACGGCCTTGAGGTTGGACTGGATGACCGTCGACATCGCCACCGGCAACTGCATCCCCGAGCCCGACTCCGGCACCCACAGCGTCGTGGAAAAACCGCTCGGGTAGCCGGCCTCGGCCAGCAGTTTCTTCGCGCGCTCGGGATCGTAGGGATAGGCCTTGAGCGCCGCGTCGGCGCCCCACGTGTTCGGCAGGACGGGCCCGCGCGAGAATGAGCCGGTGCCCTTGAGCACGTCGCGCACGAGCGCCTCCTTGTTGACGGCGTAGTTCAGAGCCTGGCGCACGCGCTTGTCGTCGAACGGCTTCTTCTGGTTGTTGATGCCGAGGTACCAGACGTGCACGCCCACCTGCTTGAGCACCATGACTTTCGGATTGCTTTCGAGCTGTGGGACGAAGTCGGGCGGCGTGTCGACGATGAGGTCGAGCGCGCCCGTGAGCAGCTCGGTGAGCCGCGCCTGGCCCTCGACGATCGGCCGGTAGATCACGCGATCGATCTTCACCGGGTGCTTCCAGTACCCGGCGTTCTTCTCCAGCACCACGCGCTGGCCGCGGTCCCACGCCACGAACTTGAAGGGTCCGGTGCCGACGGGGGTCAGCGGGTAGTCCACCCCGAGCTTGCGCACCGCCGTCGGGCTCACGATCGACGCCGCGCCCGCGGTGAGCACGGCCAGGAACGAGGCGCGCGGCTCCTTGAGGATGAACTCCACGGTCTGCGGATCCACGGCCTCGACGGCCTTGACGTTGCCGAAGAAGTAATTCGCGAAGGGATACTTGCCGAGCTTGTTGAACGGATGCTCCGGGATGATCTGGCGCTCGATCGAGAACTTCACCGCCTCGGCGTTGAGGGGGGTGCCGTCGTGGAAGCTGACGCCCTTGCGCAGCTTGAACGTGTACTTCAGGCCGTCCTTGCTGATCGCCCACGACTCGGCCAGCCCCGGCACGACCTGCGTGCTCTCGTCGGGAAAGGTCACCAGCGTCTCGACGATGCGCCGGCCCACGCGGTTGGAGTTGAGGTCGGTGACCTGCGCGGGATCGAGGTTCACCGGCTCGGCCACGAGGCCGACGACCAGCGTGCCCGCCGGCTGGGCGGCCACCGGCGCCAGCGCGCCGACGCCGAGGAGCAGTGCGACGACCGCCAGCCACGTCGTGAGCATCCTCATCGCGCGGAGCAGACGGCGTCGCGAGATCGGGTCGAGACACATGGACGCCTCCCTGAGCGCCGCCACGGTATACGATCGGGCCGGAGCGTGCAAGGCACCGGGAGTAGAATCGCGCAGGAGGCCGACCATGAGATACGAGGTCGTCGAGGGCTGGGAGCAGCTGCCGAAGGGGTTCGAGCATCGCGACGTCGCGGGCGTGGCCGTGGACGGCGAGGACCGCGTCTTCTTGATCTGCCGCGGCGACCATCCGATCATCGCCTACGATCAGAAAGGCGCCTTCCTGCGCTCGTGGGGCGAGGGTGACTTCACGTACCGCACGCACGGCATCTCGGTCGCGCCGGACGGCACCGTGTGGGCGACCGACGACGGCAACCACACCGTCCGCCAGTTCACGCCGCAGGGCAAGCTGCTCCGAACGCTCGGCACGCTGAACACGGCCTCGGACACGGGCTACGACGGCAAGGACTACATGACGATCACCCGTCCGGCGGGGCCCTTCAACCGCCCGACCAACCTCGCGATCGGCCCGAGGGGCGATCTGTATGTTTCCGACGGCTACGGCAACTGCCGGGTGCACCAGTTTTCGCCCAGCGGCACCCTCAAGCGCTCGTGGGGCGTGCCCGGCACCGGACCCGGCCAGTTCTATCTCCCGCACGGCATCGCGGTGGGCGCCGACGGCCGCGTGTTCGTGTGCGACCGCGAGAGCGATCGCATCCAGATCTTCAGCCCCGACGGCGAGTATCTCTCGGAGTGGACCGACACGCAGCGCCCCACCCACATCGTCTTCGACGAGCAGGGACGCGCGTACGTCTCCGAGCTCTGGTGGCACAAGGGACAGACCTCGCGGCGGCACGGCGTGACGCAGGAGCCCAAGCACGGGCGCGTCAGCGTCTTCGACGAGGACGGCCGGCTGCTCGCGCGCTGGGGCACGCCGGAGGCGACGAAGCCCGGCAGCTTCGCCGCGCCGCACGGCCTTGCCGTGGACAGCAAGGGCGCCGTCTACGTGGCGGAGGTGACGTGGACGTTCGCGGTCAGCCGCGGGCTGGCGCCCGCGGACTGTCACACGTTCCAGAAGTTCACTCCGCGCGCGTGACCCGCCCTCTCGCGCGGGCGGCGCTGGCGCTGCTCGCCGGAGCTCTGCTCACCGGCGCGGCGGCGAAGGGGTCGCTGCGCGTCGACAACTGGGACGCGCTCGGGGCGGGGCCGCTCGACCTCGCCGTGTGGCGGGTCTATCCCTTCACGCAGTCGCCGAAGTTCAAAGAGCCGCCGGCCATCGTGGAGAGCGACGGCCGGCGCGCCCTCCTGCTGCGCACCGAGGGCGAGGCCATGCGCGTCGGGCGCCCGGTCAAGGTCGATCTGAAGGCGACGCCCTGGCTCGCCTGGGAGTGGAAGGCGCTCGACCTGCCCGTGCAGGGCGACGTGCGCGAGCCCAAGCGCAACGACCAGGCCGCCCGCATCATGCTGATGTTCGAGGGCATGAAGGGCATCCTCTACGTCTGGGACACGGCGTCGCCCGTCGGCACCGAGTCGCGGCCCGACGAGCTGGACATCTTCGACCGCGTGCTCATCGTCGTGCGCTCGGGCCAGGACGGCGTCGGACGCTGGACGCGCGAGCGGCGCGACGTCCTCGCCGATTACCGCCGCGTCTTCGGCGAGGCCCCGCGCCCGATCAAGTGGGTCGGCTTCGAGAGCCACTCCAACGACACGCGCTCGCGCAGCGCCGCGCTCTTCGGCGCCGCGAGCTTCGAGCCGCGCTGAGGCGCGCGTGCGCGTCGTCGCGTGGAACATCCGGGCCGGCGGCGGCGTGCGCGCGGCCGGCATCGCGCGCCAGCTCGCGCGCTGGCAGCCCGATGTCGTCGCGCTCTCGGAGTTTCGCGCGACGCCGCCGAGCGCCCGGCTCGCCGCCCGGCTCGTGGCGGGCGGTCTCACCCACCAGCTCGCGACCTGCGACCCGCGCTCGACGCGGCGCAACGCGCTGCTCGTCGCGTCGCGCTGGCCGTTGCGCCGCCTCCGCCTGAGCGCCGCCCCCGCCGAGCGCTGCCGCTGGCTGCTCGTCGCCGTCGACGCGCCGCGGCCGCTCGTCGTCGGCGCCATGCACGTGCCCAACCGCGTGAGCGGGCGCAAGTACCCGTTCCTCGACGCGGTGCTCGGCTGCGCGCGGCGCTGGCGCCTCGGGCCCGCGCTGCTGATCGGCGACACGAACTCGGGCCGCCGCGGGCTCGACGAAGAGGTGCCCGTGTTCAGCGCGCGCGAGGAGGGCTGGATCGACGCGCTCGCCGGCTGCGGCTGGGCCGACGCGTTCCGCCACCTGCGCGCCGAGGCGCGCGCCTACACGTGGTACTCGCCGAACGGGCGCAACGGCTTCCGCATCGACCAGGCGTTCGTCAACGCGCCGCTGCTGGCGCGCCTGAAAGACGCCGCCTACGTCTGGGGCGGCGCCGCCAGCCGTGCCCGGCGCGACCGCCTCAGCGACCACGCCGCCCTCCTCGTCGATCTCGCCGAGGTCTAAGGGCGGAGTCATCAGCGTGCGGTGACTGATGCCGAATCGCCGTTCCATCGTGTTTGCCCTGGCGGCCGCCGTGCTCTTTGGTGTGAGCACGCCGGCCGCGAAGTTTCTGGTCGCCCAGACCGATCCGTGGCTGACGGCGGGTCTTCTCTACCTGGGCTCGGGGACCGGACTCGGCATCGCATGGCTCCTTCGCCGTGGCCTGAGCCGCACGAAAGAAGCTCCCCTGCGACCCTCCGACCTGCCCTGGCTCGCTGCCGCGATCGCGAGCGGCGGCGTGGTAGCGCCTGTGCTCTTGATGTTCGGGCTTGCGCGCGCTCCCGCGGCGCAGGCGTCGCTGCTCCTCAACCTCGAGGGAGTCCTCACTGCGGTGCTCGCCTGGGTCGTATTCAGGGAGCACTTCGACAGGAGGATCGCCATCGGCATGGGGCTCATCACCATTGGCGCGTTTGCACTCGCGTGGCAACCCGCCGGCAGGCTGGGCGTGGAGCCCGCTGCGCTTCTGATCGTTGCCGCCTGCCTTGGATGGGCCATCGACAACAACCTCACCCGCAAGGTGTCCGGCGGCGATCCCGTGCTCATCGCTGCCGTGAAGGGCGGCGCCGCCGGGACTGTGAACCTCGGCATCGCGTTGGCCAGCACCGTCCGGCTGCCGGACGCCGGCTCGATCTTCGGCGCCAGCCTGGTGGGATTCTTCGGCTACGGCGTCAGCCTCGTGTTCTTCGTCCGGGCGCTACGCGACCTGGGCGCCGCGCGCACCGGCGCCTACTTCTCGACAGCGCCGTTCCTCGGCGCCGTGGCGTCGATCGTCGCGCTGAGCGAGCCATTCACCCTTCGCCTCGCGATCGCGGGTGTCCTGATGGCGCTCGGGGTCTGGCTTCATATCAGCGAGGCGCACGACCACGAGCACACCCACGAGGAGCTGCAGCACGAGCATCTGCACCGCCACGACGAGCATCACGCGCATGCTCACGCACCAGAGGCACCAACCGACGAGCCCCACTCCCATCTGCATACACACGCCCCGCTTCTCCACGCGCATCCGCATTATCCCGACCTTCATCATCGCCACGAGCATTGACCGCCGTACGGTGGCACGTCACTTCGCGATTCTGACCAGCGTCACGGCATTGACGAGGCTGTTGGCCAGCACGAAGTCGCCGTCTCGCGTGACCGAGGTGTTGCGCACGATGTTGCCGCCACCCGGGATCGCCCAGCTCTGGAACTTCTGGGCCTTGGGATCGAAGCGCACGACCGTGTTCGGTGTCGTTCCCGACTCGCTGTACCAGATGGCGTCGTTGATGGCCGAGATGCCATAGGGCTCGGACTTCGGCCCGCTCGGAGAAGGCCATTCCGAGACCTTGCCGGTCGCGGGATCGAGACGACCGAGATAACCGCGCGAGAAGTCGCTGTACCAGACAAGGTCGTCACTCGTGATCGTGACGCGCCGGGGGCGCGATGCCGCATCCGGCAGCGGGTACTCCCGAATCTCCAGCGTCTTGGGATCGACGCTTCCCACTTTGTTGGTGCCGAAGGCGACGTAGAACACCGTGCCTTTCGAATTCACCGCCATGCCATAGGGGCGCGACTTCGGCGTCGGCGGTGTGAGGAGCTTGATCTCGCCGGTCTTCGGGTCGAGCCGGCCCACCCGGTTGGCATTCTGGACGGTGAACCACAGAATTCCACTCTGATCGAAGATCAGCGTGTGCGGATCCTTTGCGTCCGGGTCCGGCATCGTGTACTCGGTGACGACACCCGTTTTCGGGTCGAGCCTTCCGACCAACGCTCCGGTGTTTCCCGTGTACCAGATGTTGCCGTCCCTGTCCTCGACCAGACCGTGGGGCCCGGAGTGCGGCGTCTTCAGAGGATATTCCCTGAAGCGGCCCGTCTTCGGATCGAGCCGCCCGAGGACGTTGTTCATCTGGCCCGTGTACCAGAGCGACCCGTCCGCCGTCGCCAACGGGTCGTGCGGGCGAGATCCCGGCGTCGGCACCGGCCACTCCTTGATCGAGACTTTGGCGGGGCCCGGGATCACCACGCCGGCAGGCTTCGCTTTCTCCGGAAAGTTCTTGGTCAAGTACTCCGTGATCGTGGCGACCTGATCCGTCGGCAAGGTCACTCCGTGATTCGCCATCATCCGCATGACCGTGACCCAGCCCCCGGGCGTGTATCCCGCGCCGAGGCGCGCGTAGAACGGGTGGCAGCTGTTGCAATGTGCGGCGACGAGTTCCTTGCCCTTTCCCTCGGGCAACTCCTGGCTCCCGGCGGGAAGCGCGAAGCACAGCAGAGCCGCCGCCATCACGGGCACGAGTCGTCGGTTAGGCACGGTGACCTCCTTGGCTGCTTCGCGCATCATCGCAAGCGCCGGCGAAGAACGACGGCGGCGAACCGAGTGTCGCGGTGAGCTGCGCGTCGCTACGCCGTCGGGTCATTTCACGATCGTGACCGCCAGGACGGCGCGGTAGATCTCCGTCTGGTCACCCGTGAACTTCGGGTCATTGTAGCGCTTGAGATCGTAGATGAGCCGCCCGCGTACGGTGTACGCGCCGGGCGCGAGCCGCGGCATCCACGACACCACGCGCTCCTCGCCTGCGCGGATCGGCGCCTCGTGAGGCCTTGCGCGTCAGCCTGACGCAGGAAGCGCCGCGAAGAGCGCGATCGCGATCACCAACGGCAGGAGCGACCTTCCCCGGCAGACATTCATGCCGAGATCTCCTCTGCGCCTATCGGTTGAGCGAGGACACCGAAAAGCCGAAGGTCAGGCCGAGCGTGAACTGCCAGTCGGCAACGCCGGCGCTCAGCCCTCGTCGGACGCCGGCGTCGAACCAGATGTTCTTCGAAGACCACGGCTGCCAGATGGCGCCGAGCAGGACGGAGTTTCGCTGGTCTTCGCGCCGGGGCTTCTCTCCGTTGACCTCGGCCACCACGCGGACCCCGCTCGCGACGGGCAGCTCGCCGATGAGCCCCCAGATACCCACCAGGTCGCCCGTCGAGCGTTGGATGCCGAGACCTCCGTTGAGGTGAAACATGAATGGCCCGAGCGTGTCGCTGACGATGCCGATCCCTTCGAAGCCGAAGCGCCGCTCTCCCTTCTCGGTGGAGGGCAGCAGGGGCCCGGCCTCCACCGCAATCCCGAATCCCTCTTTGTCCTGGAGGGCGCCTTCCTTGAGGACGCCTTTGACGAAGAGGGCGGGGTCAATCACGTTGACTTCGGCGTCGGGGCTGCGCTTGACGGCGAACTCGGCCACCGCCTCCCAGTTCTTGAGGAGCCCGTAGTTCACGACGACGCGGGGAATGATGAACGCGTTCTCGTCCTTTTCGCGCTCCAGCGTGAAGTAACCGACCTCGATCTCGACCTCCTTGGGATCGGCGACCGCGGCGTCCGTCGAGACAAACGGCCGATAGCCCCACGCCGAGGTCGCCCCGACGGCACACCAGAGGAGGAACGTTGCGGCCGCGGCCCGTCGACGCCGGTGGGCATGGCGGCGGTCGGCGCCATGCTCGAGAATCATCTACTTTGTCGGCCGGCCGGCCGTCGATCGGCAGTACGCATACAGGGCGTCGTACGCCGGGAATTGCTTCGCCATGTTGTCGTGGTCGTCCTTGGCCATCGCCTGGAACCCCGTCGCCAGCGCGTAGAGGCCGGCCGACTCCGGCGTGAGCTGCCGGGCGTCGGTGTCCGCGCCGCGCACAATCAGTGCGAGGGCGCGGAGCGCAGGGTCGTCGAGCCTGTATTTTTCCAGGAACGCGTCGAATGAGCAGCGCTCACCATGATGACCGAGCTCCACGCCCGGGATGTCGTACGGGATCGCGCCCTCGCGTTCAGCAACGCTCACCACCTGGTCCTTTGGCACGAACAAGAACGTCGGCTGCTTGTCGATGAATCGGCTGATCAGCCAGGGACACGCGATTCGATCGACGCGCGCTTTCTCACGGGTGACCCACTTCATGCGTCTCCCCTACTTGCGGCTGTTGGTCTGGTCGAGCGCGGCCTTGAGGGCCTGCGCCAGCTTCACCGGGTCGTCGTTCGCCCAGAAGTGCATGTAGAAGAGGCGGGGCACGTCCATGAGCGCGTGGTTGTGGATCGCCGTGACGTCGACGCCCTGCTGCCGCAGCGTCTTGGCCACCGCGTTCACTTCTTTGTCGATCAGCACGAAGTCGCCGGTGATCGCCGCCTTCCCGTCACTCGTCGGCTGGAAGTTCATCACGGTGACGACGCCCATGGCTGGAAGCAGCGGTTGGCCCATCTCGGTGATCGCTTCCGCCCGCGGCACGGTGACCTGGAACACGCCGGCGCCGACGTCCCGTCCGGAGCGGCCGAGCGCCTGCTCGATGGCCTTCGTGTCGAGGGTCGGGCCGCCCGCCGCGGCCGAAGCGGGTGCCGGGCCGCCGAGTGGCGTGCCGCTCGCGGACAGCGCCTGACGGAGCGCGCGCGCCATCTGCACGGCGTCGCCGTGGCCGCTGTAGTGCATATACATCGTGTGCGGCGACATCTCGTTCAGATGGTTGTGGACCGCCGTCACCTCGAGGCCGCCCGCAAACAACCCCGACATCACGGCCGGGATCTCCTGATCGAGCAGAACGAGGTCGCCCATGACCATGGCGTGGTCACCGATCTGCTTGAACGCCGCGTACGAGCCCAGGGCGAAGCCCGCCTTCACCGGCACACCCTTGACCGTGACGTTGAGGTCGGTGCGAGGCATGCCGATGCGGAAGACGTCGCCGGGCTGCATCTGTCCCGACTTGCCGGAGGGCTTGCTCGACGGCTTTCCAGTCAGGATCCGCGGCCCACGCGGCGAACGGCATGGCGAAGGCGGCGATGACTGCGCACAGTGCGACGCCGGAGCTGAGCTGTCGTGACTTCATCGCGGACTTCTCCTTCATCGCGCATGCGCCGGGTGAAGACGCGCAACGCTCGTCCAGTTGATGTTGTCCATGAATGCATCGACGTAGTTCGCCGCCGCCGCGCCATAGTCGAGGTGGTACGAGTGCAAAGACAAACGACGACAGCTCTCATTAGCCGCCTGCCGCCACGCCACGGATCGTGAGGTCATCAAACGCCGTGACCGAATCAGCCTTCGTCCACAGGCCCACACGGCCGGATCTGTAGCGACGGTCGTGGTGATCGAGATAGAGCTTGCCGTCGAGCCATGCCTGGATGTGATCCCCCAACGCCACCGCCCGGACCGTGTGCCACTGCCCGAGTGCCGGCGCCTTGACGCGCGCGGTCGCCAACTGACTCCGGCCTCGGTCGTAGTAGTAGAGGCGGAAGTTGTCCTCGAGTGCATTGGCACGGACCACGTAGTACTTGCCGTCGTTGAACCGGAACACGATCCCGCCCGAGGCATCTTGGCGCCCCGAAAGCGGCTTGAATTTCATGGAGACGTCGACGTCGGTAAACGGGCCAACCGGGGCAACAATGACGTTGAATTCGTTCCTCATGGCGCGCTGTACAAGCACCGTCTTGCCGCTCGGTGCCCCGGCCATTTCCTCAACGGTCCACTGTCCGTCCACCGTCGACCAGCCGTCGACGCCCTTGCTTTCGAAGTCGAACTTCTCCTCGGGCGCGTTCCCGGGCATTTTCAGCTCCTCAGCAGCCTCGGAATGCTGGGGCCATGGACTGCTCAGCAACGCCGCCCCGGCCAACGTGAATTTGAAGATGGCGCGACGGGAGACGTTCAATCGAGCCTTTCCGACACCGTCTTCCATTCTTCGCCCTTCACCAGCGTCACGTCGGCCACGGGGTGGCCATCCTTCAACGCCGGCATGACGCTGACGGCGCGGTAGCCTTTGTTCTCCTTCACGGCCTCGGACGCAGCGGCATCGAGCGACCGCTTGGCCTTCGCCATCGCTTCGCTCTGAGCCTTGGCGTGTGCGAGATCGTCGGCGTTGGTGATCGGCTCTGCTTTCGCGACCTTGCCGGTCTTGTGGTCGACGATCACCTCGGAGAACTTGTCGCCGCCCTTCATCGTGTAAACGGACAACTGGAGCTTGCCGTCCTCGACCTCGTACTTCGCGGAAATCGGCTTGCCTTCCTTCGCGCTCGCCGTGAGGCCGCGCTGAAGGGGAATCTTGGCGTCCCTCAGGGCCTTCGCCAACTCGGCGTGCTCCTTGTCCTGAGACGTCTGCGCCCAGCCTGTCGGAACAGCAAAGGCCCACGCCACGAGGAACGCCAGCACGATCGTCGTCGTTTTCATGGTGCGTCTCCAGGTTTGAGTGTGGTGTGGTGATTGTTACGTCTTCTGTTTCAGGACGCTACGGAGACCCTCGAAGATCGCCATCCCCCGCTCGAGCAGCTCGTGATCATCCTGCGCGGCGGCGGCCAGGCCCTTGATCGCGAGATCCGCACCGGTGGACTCCTGGCGAGTGAACGTGCCATCGTGCAGGTCGGCTTCGTGACGTCAGCCAGCGCATGTGCCTCCGTAATGATTGTTACACCAGCCGTCAAGCGTTACACTCCTGCAAAGCTTCAGGGGAGGAGACGCGGTGATGCCGCCCGAAAAGACGACCGAGCGTATCCCGATCCGTGATCTCGTTCGGTACTACTTGCGGCTCGGCCTGCTCGGCTTCGGTGGGCCGGTCGCGCTGGTCGGGCAGATGGAACGCGAACTGGTGGGTGAGAAGAAGTGGCTGACGAAAGAGGAGATGCGCGAGGGCATCGCCGTCTGCCAGTCGCTGCCCGGGCCGCTCGCCATCCAGGTCGGGATCTGGATCTCCTATATACGCGGCGGCTTCTGGGGCGCGTGGGCCGGCGGCTGGGCCTTCATCCTGCCGAACTTCGTCATCGTCGCGAGCCTCGCCGCGCTCTACGTCCACTTCGAGGGACTCCCGGCCGTGGCGGCGATCTTTTACGGCGTCAGCCCCGCCGTCATCGCGCTCATCCTCCACTCGTGCTACCGGCTGACGAAGCTCGGGATGAACGACTGGCTCGAGTGGGCGCTCGCCGCGGCTGCGTTTGCGATCACGGTCGCGCTGCAGGCCGAGGTGGCCCTCGTCTTCATCGGCTGCGGCGTCGTCGGCCTCCTCTACTACGGCTCACTCTTCCGCGGGAGCAAGGAGGGGTCGACGACGTCCTCGCTTCTGATCGGCCTTCCGCTCGTGGCCGGCGGCGCGGCACCGCCGCCGCTCGGCGCGTTGCTCGGCAAGTTGCTCGCCTTCTTCCTGAAGGCGGGCTCGCTCACGTTCGGCAGCGGCCTGGTCATCGTGCCGTTCCTCGAAAAGGGTCTGGTGCAGCAGACGGGCTGGCTCAGCGAGCGCGAGTTCCTGGTCGCGGTGGCGATGGGCATGATCAGCCCGGGACCCGTCGTCATCACGGCGACCTTCGTGGGCTACCTCGTGGCTGCGCGCTTCACCGGATCGCTCCTCGACGGCCTGTGGGGCTCCGTCACCGCGACGATCGGGATCTTCCTGCCTTCTTTCCTGCTGATCTTGATCGTCGCCCCGATCCTCGTCCGCTACCGGACGAACCCGAACGTGCAGGGTTTCATCAAGGGCGCCTACGCCGCCGCCATCGGCACGATCCTCGGCGCATGCGTCCTTCTCGGGAAGATCGCGATCGGCGACTGGCTGACCGCGCTCGTCGCCCTCGGGAGCCTCGTGGTCCTCTTCCGCTGGAAAATCAGCAACCCTCTGCTCGTGGCCGCCACGGCGATCATCGGCCTCGTGGCGTTCCCGCTGCTCAAGCCGGAATGGGTATTCGTGAAGTAGGGGCCTGGGACGCGGCGAATCGCGGGGTCACAGGCCCATCGAAGTTGGGTCTATGACAGAATCATCGTCCCGGATCGTTTCCTGTCGGCTCTGTGCGATGCCGGTCGCCCCGGATGCAGCGGTATGTCCCTCCTGCGGCGTCGGGCAGCCGTGGATTCCAGATGAACCCACCCTCAGCCCGCGCCTCATACGTCTTCTCGCATGTGGTGGGGCGATCATCGCCGTCGGTCTCCTGCTCTTCATGTCAGGCGTCTTGATGTTCGGCTCGCCCGAACGCGAGCACGATCACCGGCCCCCCCGAGCAGGACTCAAAGCGCAGGACTCACGTTGATGAGATGACGGCCGTTGGCTCCATCAACCCTCGCTATCAGGACGTTACGCTGCGCCCCGTGACGCGGCGTCGGAACACGACACGGTCGGGCCGCAAGACCGCTTGCCTTCAGAGGCCTGATCGCGGATATTTTCCAGCACCGCAATCCCGGGAGGGAAGCTCATGGCGCGCTTGACGATCAATGGCAAAACGCTCGAGGTCAACGTCAACCCCAGCACGCCCCTCTTGTGGGCAATCCGTGAGCAGGTCGGCCTCACCGGCACCAAGTACGGCTGCGGCATCGCGCAGTGCGGCGCCTGCACGGTGCACCTCGATGGCGCCGCGGTCCGCTCCTGCGTGATGCCCGTCGCCGCCGCCGAAGGCAAGAGGATCACCACCATCGAAGGCCTCGCCAGCGGCGGGGTTCTGCACAAGGTGCAGAAGGCCTGGCTCGACAAGGAGGTCCCGCAGTGTGGCTACTGCCAGTCGGGCATGATCATGGCGGTGGCCGCCCTCCTGAAGGACACGCCGAAGCCGAGCGACGCCGAGATCGACGCGAGGATCACCAACATCTGTCGGTGCGGAACCTTCCAGCAGGTGCGTGAGGCCATTCACGCAGCGGCGAAGGCATAGGGGGCCGGCCATGATCACCAAGACTCCGAACCTCAATCGCCGCTCCTTCGTTATCGGCAGCGCGACCGTCGGCGCGGGGCTCGCGCTGGGCTTGAAGATCCCGTTCGGGGCGAGCGTCGTCCGCGCGCAGGACGGCTCGCCGGAGGTCACCGCGTGGGTCGTCATCCGTCCGGATGACACCGTCGTGATCCGGATCGCGCGCTCCGAGATGGGACAGGGGACGCTCACCGGCCTCGCGCAGCTGGTGGCCGAGGAACTCGAGTGCGACTGGTCAAAGGTGAAGACCGAGTACCCTACGCCCGGCCAGAGCGTGAAGCGCAAGCGCGTGTGGGGCGACTTCTCCACGGGCGGCAGCCGCGGCATCCGCGACTCGCACCAGTACGTTCGTGAGGGCGGCGCCACCGCGCGGATCATGCTGATCCAGGCCGCGGCCAACACGTGGAACGTGCCGGCCTCCGAGTGCAGCGCTGTCAACAGCGTGATCACGCACCGCCCATCGGGGCGCAAGACCACCTACGGCAAGGTGGCGGAAGCCGCCGCCAAGCTCACCCCGCCGGAAAAGCCGGCGCTCAAGGACCCGACGGAGTGGAAGCTCATCGGCAAGTCGGTCAAGCGCCTGGACACGATGGACAAGCTGAGCGGCGCGCAAGTTTACGGCACCGACCTCAAACTGCCCGGGATGCTCAACGCCACCATCAAGGATTGCCCCGTGTTCGGCGGCAAGGTGAAGAGCTACGAGGCCGCCAAGGTCACAGGCATGCCGGGCGTCCGCCACGTGGTGAAGGTCGGCGATTCCGCCGTCGCCGTCGTGGCCGACACGTGGTGGCAGGCCAAGACCGCGCTCGACGCGCTCCCGATCGTCTGGGACGAGGGTCCGAATGCCACGGTGTCGAGCGCCACGATCGCCGAGATGTTGAAGGAGGGGCTGAGCGCCGAGCAGGCCTTCGTGGGCAACCAGAACGGCGACGCGAAAGCCGCCATCGCCAGCGCGGCCAAGAAGATCGAAGCCGTCTACGCCTATCCGTTCCAGAATCACGCGCCGATGGAGCCGATGAACGCGACGGCGAAGTACACGCCGGATCGCTGCGAGGTCTGGGGTCCGACGCAGAACGGCGAGGCCGCGTTCGCAGCGACTATGGCCGCCTCCGGGCTGCCGGCCGACAAGTGCGAGGTGTACAAGGTGCATCTCGGCGGCGGGTTCGGACGGCGAGTTGCCTACCAGGACTACATCACCCAAGCCGTGCTGATCGCCAAACAGATCCCCGGCACTCCGGTGAAGTTGCTGTGGACCCGCGAGGAGGACATGCTGCACGGCCGGTATCACCCGGTCATGCAGTGCAAGCTGGTCGGCGCCCTGGACGGCAGCAACAACCTCACCGGCCTGCACATGCGCCTGTCGGGGCAATCCATCCTCAGCGCCGTGCGGCCGGAAGCCCTCCAGCAGGGCAAGGATCCGCTGGTGTTCCAGGGGCTCAACCCGGGCGGTGACTTCGCCATCGGCTACTCCGTGCCGAATCTGCTGATCGACCACGCCATGCGCAACACCCACGTCCCGCCCGGCTTCTGGCGCGGCGTGAACATCAACCAGAACGCGATCTTCCTCGAATGCTTCATGGACGAGATGGCCCACGCCGCCGGCCAGGACCCGCTGGAGTTCCGGCGCAAGCTCATGAGCAAGCATCCCAAGCACCTCGCCGTGCTGAACGCGGTGGCCGACCGCGCGGGCTGGGGCAAGCCGGCGCCCCGGGGCGTGTACCGCGGGCTGGCGCAGATGATGTCGTTCGCGAGCTACGTGGCGGCGTGCGCCGAGATCTCCGTCAGCAGCGGCGACAAGGTCAAGATCCATCGCATCGTCGCCGCCACGGATCCCGGGTACGCTGTTAACCCGGGGCAAATCGAGCGACAGGTCGCGGGCTCGTTCGTCTACGGGCTGTCCGCGTTGTTCATGGAGGAGTGCACGGTCAAGGACGGCCACATCGAGCAGACCAACTTCAACGTCTACGACTCGATGCGGATCGCCCAGATGCCGAAGGTCGAGACGATCATCATGCCGTCCGGCGGCTTCTGGGGCGGCGTCGGCGAGCCGACGATCTGCGTCGCGGCGCCGGCGGTCCTCAACGCGTTCTTCGCCGCGACCGGCAAGCGCCTCCGCACGGTCCCGCTGAAGAACCACGGCATCACGCTCGTGTAGACGATGAGCGGACCCCGGCCGCTGCGATCGGATGCGCCTCGATCGCGGCGGCCGGCGTCGCGTCGACCGAGCCGCGGGCCGCGCCGAATCTGGCAGTTACAGCGGCGAGGAAGAGTCTCGGACCGGGACCCCCGGCGAGGAGGTCCCGGTGCCTCGACGCTGCTTGAATCAGAACCCCCGTCCCTTCATAGCGGTGTCCTCCTTATGCTTAACGAGCAATCACTGTGCCGGTGGGGACTGGCGTTGAGGTAGGCTTGACGGATTACGCGCGGCTGAAACGGGATCCGCAATCCACGCAAGATGGCGGCTGCGGAACAAGGGGCCGCCGCGTACGACCCGGCAACGCGACTGCGCGAATTTCTAAAATCGAGCGCCAGGATGTGGCTGACGCCCCCCCTACCGCGCCACCCCTACCGCGCCAGCTGGCCGGTTCAGTTCACGCCGGAATTGTTCTGATATTCGGGGCTATCCGGGTACTGCGTCGGCCTCGAGCTGCTCGGATGGTTGTTCCGAGCATGGCGATAGCGATGACGAGGGCGCACCTTCTGACGCGAGTTTCCATACTGATACCTGCGACAGGTACCGTGCATTACGAATGCCAGCGATGAGGCTGCGCTACGTATCTCGCTCCATCTGCCCCGACCAGTACGTCATTGCCATCTCGGAGTACATCGTCGAGGCGGTGGCGCCATGCAGGTCGGCCTCGCTACGCTTGCCGGTGTGGCGATAGAGTTTGTGGAGGCCGGCATGGCAGTGGGCGACAAGAGGCCGCATGCCTAGCTCATTCGCGAGCACAAGACTCTTCGTGTAGTGCCCCGCAGCGCTGCTTGCGCCCACAGCGTCGACGCGCGCCGTGGCATCGGCGAGCACCTTGAGCGCCAAGGCCTGGTTCGCGGGTTCCTCGTGCTTCGTGGACAGCTCGACGGCGCTCTGTGCTCGTCTCATGGCCTCTTCCGCGCGCCCCGCCAGCAGATAGGCCGCAGCCAGTCGCGTCGTGCGAACCGAGAGCCCCAACCCCATCGAGCTGATCGACACCTCCCTCTGCGTGGAGTCTTCGAGTAGCGAAACCGCCTCGGAGAGACGTCCGGAGAGAGCGTAGCTGTGACCAAGGCCCGAAAGAAGATTCGCGTCGCTGACATTGTGGGGTCGAAGGAGCTCGATGCCACGTTCGAATGCGCGCAAGGCCAGATCGAGATTGCCCTGTTCCAGGTGGACGCCCCCGAGCGCACTGTAAGACTCGATCAATGTATGAAGATGATCTACCTCTTCGGCGATCTGCAAGCCCTCTTCTGCGTACCTCAGGGCCTCAGCAAAACGACCGAGATGGCACAGCGACAGCCCGAGCCATGCCCGCGGCCAAGCGGCAAAGAAGCGAGGTGGAAAGGCCGGCCGATTCGCGATCCTTGCGCCATCGGCGCTGAGGGCCTCGATCGTCTGCAGGAAGATCGCGATGGCTTGGTCGAACTCGCCGATTGCGAAGTGGGCCTGAGCGAGACGGTACCTTGCTTCGATTTGCAGGCCGAGCTGATCGAGTTCGGTGGCAATCTCGACCGCTTGTCGACTCGCTTCGAGCGCGCGCCGATGGTCGCCGACATTGCGAAGCCGCGCCCCCATGTCGGCGAGGACGAGTCCCAGCCGGCGTCGATCGCCGAGTTCTCGCGCGATGACCTCGGCTTCGCGCAGGTATTTAAGAATCCCGTCGTATTGACCCAACGGAGCCAGGGCGATTCGCGAGTCGAGGCGGAGGTCGATGGCCTGGGCCTTGGCCTCGCGAGTCTCGGGCAGATGAGCGAGGGCGCGAAAGGCGGCCTCGAACGACGTGAGAGCCTCATGGTATGCGGAGCGCGCCGCCTGCCGACCGACGGCATCGCGAAGATAGCCGACGGCCTTGTCCCATACTTCTCCGCGAAGCGCATGATCGGCGAGCCGTTCGACGTGCTCTGCGCGCCGGTCCGCGTAGAGGCGCTCGATGGCTTCGACGATGCGAGCGTGGAGGAGGCGGCGGCGGTCGTGGAGCAGTCCGCCGTACGCGACCTCGTGCGTCAGCGCGTGCTTGAACGTGTATTCGGCCTCCGGGAAAAGCTTCGCCTCGTGGATGAACTCCGCGGCTTGCAGCTGATCGAGTCCGCGACGGAGGGCTTCATCCGGTAGCTCGGCGATCTCTTGGAGGATCGCGACGGGCACGTCTTTGCCTACGACGGAAGCGGTCTGCAGGAGGCGTTTGTCCTCCGGCGAGAGACGATCGATGCGCGCTGCCAGCACCGCTTGGACCGTCGGGGGCACCTGGATCGTGAGGATCGGTTGCGCCAGCCGATACCGTCCGCGCTCCCCGATTAGTAGGTTGGTCTCCACCAGGGTCCGAACGGTTTCTTCCAGGAAGAACGGGTTCCCGCGATCGATGAGGCTCTGCTTGAGCGGCCGGAGGGCCGGATCGGCGCCGAGAAGCGCGTCCAGCAGCTCCCCGGTGCCGTCCACGGGCAGCGTGTTCAGCCGCATCTGCGTGTAATACGTCTTATTGTTCCAGGTGTGCTGGTACTCGGGACGGTAGTTCGCGAGCAAGAGCAGGCGCGCCGAACCTAGGCCCTCCACGAGGCCGTCAAGGAACGCCTGGGACTCGGCGTCGATCCAGTGAAGGTCCTCGCAGATCAGGAGGACGGGTTGCTCGCGGGCTTCACGCAGGAGGAGTCGTTTCGTCGCATCGAGTGTACGCCGGCGACGCTCGGCAGGGTCGAGCGCTTGCCACTCGACAGCGTCGACCGGTACGTCGAGCAAGGTGAGCAATGCCGGCAGCGCTGGCCTCAGGGAATCGTCGAGAGCGAGCAGCTTACCCGTCACCTTTTCACGAATCTCGCGACGGTCGTCGCCATCGTGAACCTTGAAGTAAGCTCTCAGCATATCGACCATCGGCAGATAGCTCTTCGCCCTGCCATACGAGACCGCCGCCATTTCCACAATTAACCAGCCGCGCAAACGATAAGAATGGGTAAATTCGTAAGCCAGGCGCGACTTGCCGACGCCGGCTTCCCCCACGATCGCCGCCACCTGCCCGTGACCGTTCACTGCAAGCTGTTGCGCGCGGTGGAGTTGCTCGAGCTCGGCTTCGCGGCCGATGAATGGGGTGAGGCCCCGCCGGACGGCCGCTTGCAGCCGTGTTCGCACCGTACCTGCGCCGGTGGCCTCATAGACTTCGACAGGATCCGTGACGCCCCTGACGGGCACAGGTCCGAGCGGCTTGACCTCGATAAATCCTTCCACCGGGCGAAGGGTGTCACTGGTGAGGCGAATGGTTCCGGGGGTCGCAAGTTGCTCCATGCGCGCCGCGACATGGGTCGTTTGCCCGATCGCCGTGTAGTCCATGCGCAGATCGCTGCCCACGGATCGAACCACGACTTCGCCGGAGTTCAGTCCAACGCGGATCTGGACTTCGATACCGTACGCGCGCCGCGCCCCTTCCGCGTACCTCTTCACGGAGTCCTGCATTCGGAGCGCGGCGTAGCACGCCCTGAGGGCATGGTCCTCATGCGCGATCGGCGCACCGAATAGCGCCATGATCCCGTCGCCCATGACTTGATTGACAGTGCCTTCGAAGCGATGGACGGCTTCCATCATCAGCTCGAGGACGGGATCGAGGATCTTGCGCGCCTCCTCAGGGTCACGATCAGCGAGCAGTTCCATCGAGCCCTTGAGATCCGCAAAGAGGATGGTGACCTGCTTGCGCTCACCTTCGAGGGCGGCTCTCGAGGTAAGGATCCGCTCCGCGAGATGTCTGGGAGTGTAGGAATCAGGCGTCGTGAAGGAGGACGAGGCTACGCCGCTGCGACCTTCTGCGAGTGATTGGCCACACCGACGGCAGAACTTCGCAGCCGGCCGATTGCGTTCGCCACACGCACGACACGCCCGACTCGAGCCGCACCCCACACTCGTCACAAAAGGCTGCCTCAACTGTGTTCTCGTACTGGCACCGCGAGCACTTCATCCCCAGGCAGCGTAGAAGGGACCTCAAGCGTGGTCAAGAGCCTGGAGAGAGAAGAACTACGCGCGCGGTAGGCGGATCGATACCATCCAGGTCTCCACGGCGATCAGGCCACCGCAGCTCAAGCGCGCGGTGTCGTTCTACGAGGCAAAGGCGACGAAGATGTTGAGCAACGCTAGGCCTTAGTCTTCGCCATGACCTCCGCGAAGCGCTCCATGCGCTCGAGGCTCTCCTTCGGCTCCTCGCTCCGAAAGTCGAAGATCAGCTCGCTGACGCCGAGCCCGGCGTAGGTCGCGATGTGGCCTTTCATCGAGTCATTTGGCGCCGGCCGTTCGGATTCGCTCCAGGCTTTCGCTCGCCATTTCCTTCCAGTCGCGATCCTTCATTGTCGAAACTTGGTGCTCCAGAAACGCCATGAGCGTTCGATCCGATGAAACTGGATAGTATGCAGACAACTGCATCGCGACAAAAACAACGATGAGGAATTCCTTGTCGACATCATTGTCGGTGCGTGCGAGACGTTCGATCAAAAAGGGCAGGATACTCGCACCGTTTTTGGCAAGCGAATGCGCCAAGCCGATGTTTGGTGGATGCCCTCGATGCATCGCCTCCAGGTAAAGCTCGATCTGCTCTTTGTGCGGGAACTGTCGCAGCGTGAGTTGCTGGAGCGTGGATGAGCTGCGCAGGAAATCCTGGGCCGCGCTGTCGTGCGTCCATCCCCGGCAGCCAAAGATGAGCATCATCGACACTACGGCGACGCAGAGTATGCCGAGTCGCAAGCGGTGCTCGCTCTCAGGGTGCGTGGCCGCGGCGGGGGCGCGCGGCGCGGCTGTGTGAGACCCGTGTTTCGGGTATTGCGTCGGACACGGCTGAACATCGGTGCACGTTGACAGGCGCGACGCGTTGTCGATTTGCGTGGTCGAACACAGCCGCGCCGCGCGCCCCCGCCGCGCCGCCACATCGCCGCTAGATGCGCGCCTTCCGCATCAGCTCGGCGAAGCGCTCCATGCGCTCGAGGCTCTCCTTCGGCTCCTCGCTCCGAAAGTCGAAGATCAGCTCGCTGACGCCGAGCCCGGCGTAGGTCGCGATGTCCTCCAGCACTCGATCGGTCGTGCCCGAGAACGGGCGCCGCACGCCGCCGGCGGGCACGCCCGCGTCGTAGAGGGGCGCCTTGTAGGAGATCGTCAGCGCGCGCGGGTCGCGGCCCTCGGCCTCGGTCAGCCGGCGCAGCTCGTCGAGCAGCGTCTTGAACTCCGGCGGCGCGAGCATGGCCGCGGGGTTGGCGCCGACCGGATGCCAGCCGTCGCCGTGCCGGGCGGCGCGGCGCAGCGCGGCGCGGCTGTGGCCACCGACCCAGATCGGCGGATGTGGCTTCTGCACCGGCTGCGGCAGGCACTTGATGCTCTCGAAGCGATAGAACTCGCCGCTGAACGACGCCGGGCTCTGCGTCCACAGCGTCTTGAAGATGCGCAGGTACTCGTCGCTGACGGCGCCGCGGCGGTCGAAGTCGGCGGCGCCGAGGGCGGCGAACTCCTCGCGCAGCCAGCCGACTCCAACCCCGACCGTGACACGGCCCTTCGACAGCACGTCGATCGTCGCCAGCATCTTGGCGGTGAGCACGGGGTTGCGGTGCGGCAGGATCATCACGCTCGTGATCAGGCGCAGCCGCGTGCTCTTGGCCGCGACGAACGACATGAGCGTGAGCTGCTCCAGCGCGTCGCCGCCGCCGGGGAATTCGCCGCTCACCGTGTACGGGTACTTCGACGCGATCGCCACCGGGAAGACGACGTGGTCGGCGATGACGGTGGAATGGAAGCCGAGCGCCTCGCCGCGCTCGACCAGCGCCTCGAGCGCGTCCGGCTCGGCGCTGCGGCCGCGCGTGGGCAGGTAGAACCCGTAGCGCATGGCCGGCACTCGCCGCCTACCTGGGAGGGCTTCCGGCCGACCGCGAGCCCTTGGTGAGCTGCGGCACGGCGAACGGGCCGCTTGGATCGCGCTCCTTCGCCTTGTCGTGGTAGATGTGGCACTCCACGCAGCCGGCCCTCGCCCCTCCGCCCTGCCGATGACACTCCCGGCACACGGTGATCGAGGGAAGCAGCACGTCCGTGGTGTCCGTGCTCGCGGTCGCCTTGTGGCACTCGGTGCAGGCGAGCGGACGGTGCGCCCCGTGATCGAACACGCTGTGCGGCAGCCACCTCGCGGGGATCGCGGTCGGCGCCACGCGAGGCAGCCGATCGGGCGCGGAGCTGAGGGTGTGACAGAACTCGCACTTCTGCTTGAACATCACGCGCTCGGCGCCCTGGAGCTGCGCTGACGCCCACTCCAGCGCCGATGGGCTCGGGGCCCGCGGCGACGGCGTCTCCTTCTCGGCGTCGGCGGGCCGGCCCAGGCGACCTCCGCGCGGCCGGTCCGTGGTCTCTGGCTCGGCCTCGACGGACCGGCCCAGGCGGCCTCCACGCGGTCGATCCGCCGGCGCCTCCGGCGCGCTCTCGCTCGGTGGGCGACCGCCGCGCGCGGCGGACGCGGATGCCGCCCTGACGAGCTCGAGGTCCTGGCACTGCTTCTTCAGCTTGTCCGCGCCCGCGCCGGCCGGCCCGGGTTGCGCGAGCGCCTGGCACTGCTCGAACACCTCGATGAAGAGCGTGCGGAGAAACGCGTGGACGATCTCCGGGGTGTCGTGCGGGGCGACCACGTCGGGCAGCCGCGCGTCGACGTCCAATGGATGGCAGCCCGGCCCACAGTGCCTGATGTACGAGATCGGCTGCATCGAGGCGCGCGACGCCTCGGGCTGATGACAGAAGGCGCAGGCGAGCTGGAGCCCTCCCGCCTTTTCGAGGATGCGAAACGGGCCCTTCAGCGTCCGCAGCTCGTCGAGCCCCTTGAGTCCGACCTTGAGGTGCTTTTGATGGTTCAGCTTGACCTGGGCGAGGTCCTTGAGCTCCGCGCCGCGGTTCAGAGGCACGCGGCGCACGACGTTCTGCTCCTTGACGGCGACCGCGAATTCCGGATGGCTGGACCCGAAATCACGGATCCGCGGGGCGACCGTCGGCGGCGTCCGGCTCATCCGCGTCAGATCGGCGTGACATTGGCTGCACTGTGCGTCGGGCAGCGCGGCGAGCACGACGTCCCCCTTGTGCTCGACGTGACAGCTCGCGCACCGGGGATCGAACGCCTGCGACTCGTGATGGACCGGCGCATCGTGGCAGGCCAGACAGGCGCGATCGCTGACCCGCACGAAGAAGGCCGAGGTCGGAGTCCCGCCCGGCGCCGCGGCGCGGCCCGGCCCATGACAGTCCGCGCACTGCGTCCCGAACATGGCGTGCCCGGTGGACAGCGGGCCGCTCGTGTAGATGCGCTGATCTCCCCGCGCGGCGTACGCCACGAGCCACGCCGCCGCCACCACCGGGACGGTGATCGAGAGAATGAGCCTCCAGCGGCGGAAGGGATGCAGGCGCTTGAAGTACTCCGGCTCGATGCGCTTGGCGCGCGTCTTGGTGCTGTAGCGTGGCTCCATCACGCGGCCGCCTCAGTACCGGAGGGTCACGATGGCGTGAACGACCGAGAGCAGCAGCAGGGCCATCGACAGCGGGACGTGGACCAGCAGCCAGCCGTGCAGCCAGTGATGCAGCCGCACCTGGACGGCGAGCTGCCGCCGCTCCTCGCAGATGGCCTGCAGGTCGTCGACGACCTCGCCGAGCGCCGCCGGCAGCTCCATTCTCAGGTACAGGAAGACGGCTTCGCCGAGCCGCGGCGGAAACAGGCGACCGGTCCGAGGCAGCCTCAGGGCCAGAAACGGTCGGATGTCGGTCATGTAAGCGTCCCTGAGCACGGCGCTCTCCGGCAGCGCCGTCGTCCACGTCGGTGCGGCGCGCAGCAGGGGTCGGGCCAGCACTTGCCCGCGTGAGAGCCCGCCGCCCCCGCGCCGTTCGGACGCGCGGACGGGGTCCGCCACGGGCAACGGCCCGGCCACCGCGGTCACCAGCGCGTCGGCCTCCGAGCGGAGCTGGGCCACGATCGAGTCGATTTGCTCGTACACCGTCTCGAGCGGCAACTGCATCAGCATCATTCGCGGCACGATGTGCTGCAGGACGACACCGTAGATCCCGCTGAGGACGACCAGGGTGAAGAGCCCCATGAGCGTGAACGTCAGCGGGCCGCCCCACCGGAAACCGCTGTGGAACAGGATCAGCACGTAGCTGAGCAGGCCCAGCCAGAGATGCCCTTTCATCCATGTCGTGGCGCGTCCGATGCGCCAGGTCGGAACCTTGCGCCGGGCCCCGAGCAGGCCCGCATACAGCATGAGCGCGAGGCCCGCCGCGCCGAAGATCAGGCCGGGCCAGCTGCCGCCGCTGGGCCCGTGCAGCGCGCGGTGGACGTAGACGAGATACGCGGCCAGGGCCAGGAGGGCGGTGATGACCGTTCCGACGATCCAGCGGCGGTGATCGGCGCCGATGAGCATGAACGGGGTCAGGAGCCGGGCGGCTTCGAGGGGCCGAACTTCTCGGCGAAGAACGTCAACGGCTCGACGCGGATGGCGGCGTCGTGCGGGCACGCGTACACGCACGCCGGTTCCTCGAGCTCCCGACTCAGATCGCAGGTCGTCGCCTTCTCGCGGACGACGGCCTTCTTGCGGCCCGGCTGCAGCTCGTCGTCGGCGGCGACCGTGAAGGCGTGCATGTTGATGTTGCCGTAGGGACAGCTCTCGGCACACAGGCCGCAGCCGATGCACCAATCCTCGATGAGGATCTCGAGCGAGTCGCGACGGCGGATCGAGCCCACCGGGCAGCCGATCATGCAGAGCGGATCGCGGCACGAGCGGCACGACGTCGCCACCAGGTACTTGTCGAAGCGCAGGCCGTCGCGGACCAGGCGGGTGACGCCCTCGTGCGCGTCCGCGCAGGCGCGGACGCAGAGATCGCAGCGGGTGCAGCGCTCGAGATCGATGAGGAGCAGGTTCTGCGCCTCCATCAGCCCCTGCGTGAGAAAGTCCGCGATCGGCACCGTGCTGACCTGCTGGTGACGCTCCTTGTCCTGGGCCAGGAGGCCGGCGGCGACCTCCTGCAGCTTGGCCCCGATCTCGGGAAAGCGCTCCAGCATCGCGTGGAAGTCCTCGCCGCGGATCTGGATGACCTCCACGTGATCGAGCGCGCTGCAGGTCGCCGTGCGAACGCCGGCGCCCAGCAGCCCGATCTCCCCGAAGTAACTCCCCCGGGCGAGGTAGCGCAGCACCATCTCGCCGCCGGGGAACGCCTGCGTGACCTTGACGAAGCCGATGCGGACCAGGAAGAAGCTGTCGGCCGGCTCGCTCTGCCGGCAAATCACCTGCCCCGGCTCGTAGCGGACCAGCTCCACGCGGTTGCGGAGGTGGTCGAGGAAGTCGTCGGTGAGACCCGCGAACATGGGCACGCTGCGGAGATGCGTGACGAGGGCGCGTTCCCGGTATCGCCGGTCGAGGTCGGCCTTGAAGCGCTTGTTCTTCTGCAGCATGTGGAGGACGTTTCGGAGCATCTCGAGGACGACCGTCTCTTCCACCGCGCGCACCGTCGCCGAGCGCGGGTAGAAGCTCATGCACGTCATCTCGCCGAAGATCTCGCCGGCGCCGAAGCGCGCCACCGGATTGCCGTAGTCGAGGTCGATGGGGCCGTCGATCGGGATGAACCGCGGCTCCTCCTCGCGCTGGTCCTCTTTGTTGCTCACGAGCCGGCTGAGCCGGCGCAAGAAGTTCGCGACGCCCACGCGTCCCGTCCGGCGGCCACTCTTCACGTGGGCCATCGGCGTGGAGATCGACACCTCGACCTGGCCGCTCAGCACGTAGAAGGCGGTGGACCCGTGCTCGCCCTCCCGGCAGATGATCTCGCCCGGCCGGAAGCGCCGCCGGACGATCGAGCCTTTGTTGAGGGCGAGGAACGTTCCCGAGCTGCCCGCGAAGATCGGAAGCCTCAGCAGCTCCTCGGGGGACAGCAGGTCTCCCTGCGGCAGCCGGACGTCGAGCACGCTCTTGTTGGTGAGCGCTCCCGTCGGACACGAGACCATGCACTCGCCGCAGCCCACGCACGTGGAGTGCCCCATGGGGACGTCGGCATCGAACGCGATGGCCGCCCCCGACCCTTTGCCCATCCGGCCGATGACGAAGTTCTGCTTGACCTCGCTGCAGGCGCGGATGCACCGGTCGCACAGGATGCAGGCGGAATGGTCCACCTTGATGATCGGCGACGAGTCGTCGATGCCCCGGGCGCTGAGCCGCGGCGTGAATCGCGACGTCTGCAGTCCGGCGCGACGCGCCTGATCCTCCAGCTCACAGTCCCCCGTGGCCGTTTGCCGCAGGCAGGGACTGGGATGGTCGGCCAGCAGCAGCTCGTAGAGCATGCGTCGGGCCCGCTGCACGCGCTCGGTGTTCGTGCGCACGTCCATGCCCGGCTCGACGGTCCTCACGCAGGAGGCGGCGAGCACGCGACCGCCGGTCACCTCGACCGTGCACACGCGACAGACGCCGACCGGTCCCTGGTGCTGGGCGTGACAGAGGGTCGGGATGTCGACGCCGATGCTCCGAGCGGCGTCGAACACGGTCGTCCCTGCGGCGACCTCGACCGGCGTCCCATCGATGGAGAGATTGACCACGCTCATGCTCACGCCATCGGGCACACGCCGGACGGACATCGCTGCCGGGCGACGTGTACCTCGATCTCCTCGGGGAAGTGCGTGATGACCGACTTGATGGGCGCCGGAGCCACCTGGCCCAGGCCACAGATGGACGTGAGGGCCATCGCCTCCGACAGCTGGTCGATCGTCTCGAGGTGCTCGGCGTGGCCGCGGCCGTGAGCGATCTCGCTCAGGATGTCGACGAGCTTCGCCGAGCCGACACGGCAGGGCACGCACTTGCCGCACGACTCATTCTTGAAAAACCGCACGGCATTGAGCGCCATGTCGAGCATGCAGGTGCCGTCGGCGCAGACGACGATGGCCCCGGACCCCAGCATCGACCCCGCCTGCTGGAGCGATTTGAAGTCCAGCGGCACGTCGACCATCGACGCGGGGAGATAGCCCGACGACGCACCCGACGGGGCGAACGCCTTGAGGGCCCGTCCATCGAGCACGCCGCCGGCGCGCTCGACGATCACCTCACGCGCCCGGGTGCCCATCGCGATCTCGTACACGCCCGGGCGCTCGACGTGACCGCTCACGCCCACGAACTTCGGGCCCGCCGCGCCGCCCCGCCCCAGACGTTTGAACGCCTCGGCGCCGGTCGTCAGGATCAGCGGCACCAGGGCGAACGTCTCCACGTTGTTGATGACCGTGGGCTTTTGCCAGAGCCCGTGCGTGCCCGGGAACGGCGGCTTGTTGCGCGGCTCCGCGCGCTTGCCCTCGAGCGCCTCCAGCAGCGCCGATTCCTCGCCGCAGATGTAGCCGCCGGGGCTGACGAAGAGGCTCACGTCGAAGGGCACGCGACCGCCGCGCGCGCCGGCACCGAGGAGGCCGCGCCGTCGGCAGTCGTCGATCTCGCGCTGCAGCACCGCCGCCTGGGCTTCGTACTCGTGGCGGATGTAGATGATCCCGGTGCGGGCGCCCGTCACCATGCCCGCCAGGATCATGCCCTCGAGCACGAGGTGGGGAGCGTGCTCCATGAGGAAGCGGTCCTTGATCGTACCCGGCTCGCTCTCGTCCGCGTTGCAGACGACGTACTTCTCCGGGCCCGGGGCGGCCCGGACGATCTCCCACTTGACCCCGGTCGGAAAGCCCGCGCCCCCGAGCCCGCGAAGCTCGCTGGCCTTGAGGGTGGTGAGCACGCCTTCGATGTCGCGACTGGCCAGGAGGCCGTGCAGCGCCGCGTAGTGGACGCCCGCCGCGTAGGGGTGGATCCCGAGCGGGGTGGAAGCGCGCGTGCTCTCCATATGCGGCAGCGCGGCGCCCGCCGCCGCCGCGCCGACCAGATCCGTCAGCCGGGCCGGCGTCAGCCCCGGGACGATGACGTCGTTGATGGAGCCGGCCGGCGCCCGATCGCACTGTCCGAGACACGACACCGGGCGCACGACGACGCCGGAGAGCTCGCGGCCGGCGAGGTGGGCTTCCAGCGAGCGGCTGAGCTCGTCGGCGCCGCGGAGATGGCACGACATGTCGGCGCAGACGCGCACGTCGACCGCGGGTGGCGCCGTGAGCCGGAAGTGCGGATAGAAGCTCGCCACTCCGTGGACGTCGTAGAGCGGAATTCGCGCGCGCTCGGAGAGGGCCCGGAGGGCGGCGGCGGGAAGGTACCCGTGCTCCCGCTGGATCGCGCGAAGCTCGTCGATCAGCATCGCTCTCTCGGACATGGCCCTCACCGGCAGATTTCGAATTCGGTGCGCGAAACCTACGCTTGGTGACCGGGCCATGTCAACGACTGCCCACAGGCGGGGCGGCCGGACGGCCGATAACCTTTACCGGTCCGCGAACTCGGGATAGGATTGCGGCCTCACGGCACCGGGTTGGGCACCGCACCGCCGCACAGGACAGGGGACCGAGGAATGGTCGCGCTGATTGTCGTGGCCCTGGCCGCGCTTCCCGCCGTCTCCGGCCAGCCGACGGTGACCGCGCCCGCGTGGGCGACGCCAGCGCCCGTGCTCCTGGCCCAGCGCCCGCGGCGTCCCGGGCCCGATTCGCCGGAAGAGACGCCGCCCCCACCGCAGCCGCCGCCCACGACGACGCCGCCACCGGCTCCGCCGAAGTCCGAGGACAAGCCACCCGGCTTCACCGGTCCGAGCTCCAGTCGGCCGGTTCCGATCCAGACCAGCCCCGACTTCGTGCCGATCCTCGACCGCTGGCGCCTGGGATTCCCCGACTGGAACCGCTACGAGCGGCCGCTGGAGGCGCCGTACGTGCGAGGGCGCTGGTGGGATCCGTACAACCAGAACGTCCTCAAGGGCGATTATCCGATCTTCGGACAGCGCTACTTCCTGAGCGTGTCGGCCATCAGCGACAGCCTGCTGGAGCTGCGGCGGATCCCGCTGCCGAGCAACGCCAGCGCGGCCGAGCCCGGAAAAGCGGAGTTCTTCGGCACCGGCGATCAGATCTTCGTCAACCAGAACTTCATCCTGTCGTTCAGTTTCTTCAAGGGCGACACGGCCTTCAAGCCGCGGGACTTTGAAATCCGCGTGACGCCCGTGTTCAACCTGAACTACCTCGACGTCCGGGAGACGGGCATCGTGAACGTCGACGTGCGCGAGGGCACCACGCGCTTCGACAGCTTCAAGAGCCTCCAGGAGCTGTTCGTCGAGTACCACCTCGGCGATCTCAGCCCGCACTACGACTTCATTTCCGCCCGCGCGGGGATCCAGCCCTTCACCAGCGACTTTCGCAGCTTCATCTTCAGCGACGACCAGCTCGGCTTCCGCCTGTTCGGCAACCTCGGGTCGAATCGGTATCAGTACAACGCCGTCTACTTCCGTCCCCTGGAGAAGGACACGAACAGCGGACTGAACCGGCTGCTCGACACGCGCTCGCAGCACCTCGGCATCGTCAACTTCTTCGTTCAGGACTTCCTCACGCCGGGCTACACCCTGATGTTCAACCTGCACGTCCTCAACGACAGCGGCGACAAGCACTTCGACACCAACGGGTTCCTGATCCGACCCGCCCCGGTGGGCACGCTCGCCCGAAAGGTCGTGGATGCGGTCTGGCTCGGGTGGAACGGCGACGGCCACATCGGTCCCATCAACGTGACGCACGCGTTCTACCAGGTCGTGGGGCGCGAGAACCGCAATCCGATCAATGATCGGGCCCAGGACATCAGCGCCCAGATGGCGGCGCTCGAAGTGTCCACGGACCTGGACTGGCTCCGGCCGCGCGCCTCCTTCTTCTGGGCCTCCGGCGACTCGAAGCCCGCCGACCGCGTCGCGCGGGGGTTCGACACGATCTTCGACAATCCGAATTTCGCCGGCGGCGGCTTCAGCTACTGGGTGCGCCAGGGGCTGCCTCTCACCGGCACCGGGCTCGAGCTGGTGGGCCGCAACAGCCTCGTCCCCAGCCTCCGCAGCAGCAAGATCGAGGGCCAGCCCAACTTCGTCAATCCCGGCCTCTTCCTGTTCAACGTGGGTGCCGACGTCGAGCTCACGCCGAAGCTCAAGGCGATCCTGAACGTGAACTATCTGCGCTTCCATCACACCGCGGTCCTCGAGCGCCTGCTCTTTCAGCCGAACATCCGGGAGGACATCGGCATCGACTACAGCCTCGGTCTCCGCTGGCGGCCGTTCCTGATCGACAACGTGGTGATCACGGGCGGGGTGGGCGTGCTCCAGGCGCTCGGCGGTCTGCGCGACGTGTACACGAACGAGACGTTCACGTTCACGGCCCGGGGGCTCGAGAAGACCACCGGATTCCCCTACGACCTGCTGTACTCGGCCTTTCTCTCCATGACCTTCACGTTCTGAGCAAGATCCCCCACGCATGAGCGCGTCGTCCAGACGAAGGCTGTGGCGCTCCTTCGCGGGGGTGGCGGTGGTCGCCGCCGCCACGCTGTCGACCCTCGCGCTCGCCGGCTCCGGCGAGCTCGCGCAGCGGATCCGGCGGCCGTCCGAGACGCCCGAGGTGCCGCCCGTGCCCTCCCCAGCGCCGGAACCCGCGACGTCGGAGGGGCCCGACCTGAGTCGGCAGAGTCAGGCGGACGTCGACCGGAAGAACGTCGGCTGCGTGACCTGTCACACGGCGACCGACGCTCCCACCATGCACACGGCCACCACGGTGAAGCTCGCGTGCGTGGACTGCCACGGCGGGCGCGGCGATGTCGCCCGTGCGGCCGCGACGCAGCCCGGGTCGACCGCCTACGACGACGTCAAGAAGAAGGCGCACGTCCAGCCGCGCCTCGCCGAGCTCGCGAAGAGCGCCGCCAACCCGCGCGCGTACGTCCGCCTCGCTCGGGAGAGCGCCGACTACGTCCGCTTCGTCAACCCCGGCGACCTGCGAGCGGCGCGGTTGGCGTGCGGCCAGAGCCGCTGCCACGCGGCCGAGGTGGCGCAGGTCGAGAAGAGCATGATGACCACCGGGCCCATGCTCTGGGCGGCGGCCCTCTACAACAACGGGAGCTTCCCGCTGAAGCGCCCCCTCTTCGGCGAGAGCTACACGGAGAGCGGCGAGCCGCGCCGGCTCTACACGACGCCGCCGCCGACGCTCGCGGAGACCGTCGGCAACGGCGTGCTGCCCTGGCTCGAGCCGCTGCCGCGCTTCGAGATCGGGCAGCCGAGCAACGTGCTGCGCATCTTCGAGCGCGGCCAGCAGCGGCCGCTCGAGCTCGGGGTGCCGAACGTCGACGAGGCGCCGGGCCGGCCCGCCAACCGTCTGAGCGCGCGGGGGCTCGGCACGCTGAACCGCATCGACCCCGTGTGGCTGAATCTGCAGCGCACCCGGCTGTTCGATCCGGCCCTGTCGTTCCCGGGCACCAACGATCATCCCGGCGACTACCGCTCGAGCGGCTGCACGGGCTGTCACGTCATCTACGCGAACGACCGGTCGCCGGTGCACTCCGCCGCCTACGCGCAGTACGGCAACCGCGGACGCAGCGCCACCGCCGATCCGACGATCGCACGGAACGAGTCGGGCCATCCCATCAAGCACGTGTTGACGACGTCGATCCCCTCGAGCCAGTGCGTCGTGTGCCACCACCATCCGGGCACCACCGTCACGAACAGCTTTCTCGGCTACACGTGGTGGGACAACGAGACCGATGGCACGCTGATGTATCCGGGCGAGGAGCCCAAGCTCACGGCGGAGCAGATCGACACCATCGAGCGGTCGAACCCCGACGGAGCGGCCGTGCGAGGCCGATGGTCCGATCCCGAATTCCTCGCCAACGTCACGGAGCTGAATCCCAGGCTCACGCGGACGCAGTTCGCCGACTTCCACGGCCACGGCTGGGTCTTCCGCGCCGTCTTCAAGCAGGACCGCAAAGGGCAGCTGCTCGACGGCGCCGGCGCCGCGGTGCAGCCGGACGACCCCGAGCGATTCAAGAAGGCCGTGCACCTGCGCGACATCCACCTCGAGAAGGGGATGCACTGCGTCGACTGTCATTTCAAGCAGGACGTGCACGGCAACGGCAAGCTGTACGGCGAGACGCGCGCGGCCATCGAGATCACCTGCACGACGTGTCACGGCACGATCCAGCAGCGGGCGACCCTCAAGACGTCGGGGCCCGCCGCGCCCGCCGGCGGGACGGATCTGTCGTCCCTGCGCACGCCGTTCGGCCAGCGCCGGTTCCAGTGGCTCGGCGAGGCCCTGACCCAGCGGTCGATGGTCACCGAAGGCCTGCAGTGGACGGTGACGCAGGTGGCGGACACGATCGACCCCGCCTCGCCGTGGGCACGGGCCAATCCCGAGCGCAGTGCGAAGTCCCGCCTCGCCAAGACGCTCCGCCGCGACGGTGCCGCCTGGGGCACCGCCGTTGCCAAGGACGGCGAGGCCCGTGAGCTCGCGCACGCCGACGCGCGCATGACGTGTCAGAGCTGCCACACATCCTGGGTCACCAGCTGCTTCGGCTGCCACCTGCCGATGCGAGCCAACCGTCGCAAGCCGATGCTCCACTTCGAGGGCGACACGCAGCGCAACTGGACCTCGTACAACTTCCAGACGATCCGCGACGACGTCTTCATGCTGGCCATCGATCCGACCGTGATGAAGCATCGAGTCTCCCCGGCGCGCTCCTCGTGCGCGGTGCTGGTGGGCTCGCAGAATCAGAACCGCGAGTGGGTCTACTCACAGCAGCAGACGGTCTCCGCCGAGGGCTTCGCCGGTCACGCCTTCAGCACGTTCGTGCCGCACACCGTGCGGGCCACCGAGACGAAGTCCTGCACCGACTGCCACGTCTCGGCCCGCAACGACAACAACGCGTGGATGGCGCAGGTCTTGATGCTGGGGACGAACTTCTATAACTTCCTCGGCCGGTACATCTACGTGGCCGAGGGGACGCGGGGGCTCGAAGCGATCGCCGTCACCGAGCGCGACGAGCCGCAGGCCGTGCTCGGAAGCGAGCTCCACCGGCTGGCGTATCCCACGAACTATGCGCAGCACGAGCATCGCGGGCGGCGTTTGGGCGAGGCGCTGCACCACCGCGGGCGGGACGTGCTGGACGTCTTTGGCCGCGACGAGGTGCTGAGCATCCAGCTCCGCGGGGAATACCTCTACACCGCCAACGGCCCCGGAGGGTTCCGCGCCTACGATGTCGCCCAGATCGATCAAAAGGGATTCTCCGAGCGCCTGGTCACGGCGCCCGTCTCGCCGCTGGGACAGCGGCTCTACGTGAAGACCCGGTTCGCCACCGCCGTGGCCTCGCCGACGACGCTCGCCGTCGACCCGACGCGGACGCAGCGGCCCGAGAACCAGGAGCAGCGCATCCACCCCCTGTACGCCTACCTGTATGTGACGGACCGGTTCGAGGGCCTGGTCGTGATCGGCAACCCCGCGGACAGCCCGCATCGGGCGGGCGTCGCGACCCTGCTCGACGGCGATCCGGCGAACAACTTTCTGGAGCGGGCCCTCGCCTTCAACCCGGGCGGCATCCTGAACGGCGCCGTCAATCTGACGGTCGCCGGCACCCATGCCTACATCCTGGCCGACCGCGGCCTCGTGATCGTGAGCCTCGACGATCCGCTGAAGCCGAAGGTGGTCGCCACCGTGGGCGCGCCCCACATCGTCGGCGCGCGCGCGGTGGCCGTGCAGTTCCGCTACGCCTTCGTCACCGACGCCGAGGGTCTGAAAGTCGTCGACGTCACCTCGCCCGATCGTCCGCGACCGGTGTCGGATGCCGCCCTGCGGCTGGCCGACGCGCGCGGGCTCTATCTCGTGCGCACCCACGCCTACGTGGCGGCCGGCCGGCAGGGGCTGGTCATCGTCGACATCGAGCATCCGGAGAAGCCGGTGGTGGACCAGGTCTACGACGCGGGCGGCGTGCTCGACGACGTCCACGACGTGAAGGTGGGCATGACCAACGCCAGCCTGTTCGCCTACGTCGCCGACGGCCGGAATGGACTCCGCGTGCTCCAGCTCACGTCACCGAGCGAGACGCCGACCTATCTCGGGTTCAGCCCGCGGCCGAAGCCGCGGCTCATCGCCACCGCGAAGACGCGCGGCCCCGCGCTGGCGGTCTCGAAGGGCACGGACCGTGACCGCGCGGTCGACGAGGCGGGCAATCAGATCGCCGTGTTCAACCGCCTCGGCTCCCGGCCCTTCAACCGGGCGGAGATGGAGCGGCTCTATCTGCGGGACGGCCGCGTTTACACCGTCAGCGACGAGCCTCCGTCGCCCCCGAGGGCGCCGGCGCCGAAGAAGGAAGAGCCGCAGGAGCAGGCGCCGCCACCGCGGCTGCGCCGAGGAGGCCGTGAATGAGAAGAGGTGGAGTCATGCTGCGTCGGGGAGCGTATGCCGCGCTCGCGGTGCTGATCCTGGGATGTCTGCTGTCGGGCGTGCGGCCGGGCAGCGTGACGACGACGCCGCGCGCCCACGCGCAGGCGCCCACCGAGCTGAAGTACACGGGCGCCGCCTCGTGCGCCGCCTCCAACTGCCACGGGAGCACGAAGCCCAAGCCCGACTATCCGAAGCTCAACGAGAACATCGTGTGGACCCAGAAGGACCAGCACGCCAAGGCCTACGCGACGCTCACCAACGAAAAGCTGAAGTCGGGCGTGAGCCCCTCCAAGATCGCCCGCGAGCTGAAGCTCGCCAAGGCGGAGACGAGCGAGCGCTGCCTGACGTGCCATGCCGTGAACGTGCCGGCCGCGGTACGCGGGCCGAAGTTCGACATCACCGACGGCGTGTTCTGCGATGCCTGCCATGGCCCGGCGGAAAAGTGGCTGGAGGCGCACGCCGAGAAGGGCTGGACCCACGAGCAATCGGTGAAGCTCGGGATGTACGACACCAAGAACTTCCTCCTGCGCTCGGAGAAGTGCGTGTCCTGCCACCTGAGCATCGATCAGGAGCTGGTGGCGGCCGGCCATCCCGATCTCCTGGCCTTCGAGCTGGCCACGTTCAGCGCCAACATGCCGCCGCACTGGCGGGACAAGGGGACCTGGGCCGACACGAAGGTCTGGGCCACCGGGCAGGCGATCCTGCTGCGCGAGGCCGCCAAGCAGCTGGCCAGCCGCGCCAAGAGCGGCGTCTCGGCGAAGCTGCTCGACGACGCTCTGCGCAAGGTTCAGGGACACGCGGCGGTCGTCAAGCACGTCCTGGCTCCGGAGGCGGCAAAGGCGCTCGGGCAGGACGTGGCCGCCCTCGTCGATCTCGTGACGAAGGGCGACCGCGCCGGCGTCACCGCGGGCGCGTCAAAGATCGCGGCGGCGATGAGCCAGGAGGCGCCGCGACTGGCCGGCCGCGACTGGGACCAGGCCGGCACCCAGAAGCTCATGCAGAGCCTCACGGGGGACGCCGACGCCATCGCCGCCGCCGGGGTCCGCGCGGCGGAGCAGGCGGCGATGGCGCTCGATCGGCTCTACAACGTCTACTCCAAGGCGCCGGGCAACAAGCCGGACAAGGCGGCCGGTGAGGCACTGGACCGCCTGTTCGCGGCGATCGAGAACCCGGCCAAGTACGACGCCAAGCAGTTCGCGGCCGAGGTCAAGGCCTTCGAGAAGAACCTCAAGTAGCGAGGGACGCCATGCCGTCGACACGCGGGGGGCGGAGGCTGGGCGGACTCGTCGTCGCGCTCGGACTCTGCGCGTCGGGCTGTTTCGATAACAGCAGCAGCAAGGTCGTGAGAGATCGCGCGGATCTCGATCGGGTCCTGGCCACGCAGCATCGCGCCGTCAACGAGTTCCTCTCGGTCGCCGACGTCATCGAGATCACGCCGGCCGCCGAGGCGCTCGACGCGACGACCATGGTCATCGCGGTCACGGATCGTGAGGGACAGGTGCTGGCCGTGTTTCGCAAGCCGGGCGCTCCGGGGAAGGCGCCCGGAAACTTCGGAGCCTCCGTCGACGCCAACGACCTCGCCATCTCCCTGGCCCGCACGGGCGCGTTCTTCAGCAACGACCAGGCTCCGCTCTCCTCGCGCACCGTGCGCTTCATCAGCGGGATTCATTTTCCGCCCGGCATCAGCGGCAAGGCCAACGCCGCGCTGTACGGGATCGAGAACACGAATCGCGGCTGTCCGCTCACCTCGCCGGAAGTCCCGGCCTTCAACCCGGGGCAGAGCGTGCCGCAGTCGAGGTCGCTCAACGGCCTGCCCTGCGACAGCCTGAATCAGACTGGATGCGGACTCGGCATCACCACCGGCAAGGCCGACGTCTTCGACAGCGACCCGGGAGCCGTCAACGGCGGCGGCGTGCCGATCTTCAAGAACGGACAGGTCGTCGGCGGCATCGGCGTCACCGGCGTCCCCGGGCCTCTCGCGGAGTTCGCCGCCTTCGCGGGCAGCGCGCCGAGCGGCGCCTTCGGTCCGCGGCCGGCGGATCCCGGGGTCATCTTCCTCGACGGCATCGCGCTGCCGTTCGTCGCGCAGGCGACGCGCCCGCCGGGCACCTCCACCGGCGTGTTCGCGGGCGCCTTCGTCGTCGGGCCGCTGGCCAGCCCGCGCGCCGCCGCCGGCGTCGCCGACGGCTGGCTCATCGGTCCGTTCGCGAGCACGGAGCTCACGCAGGCAGAGGTCACGGACATCGTGAGTCAGGCCGTGGCGCAGGCGCTCAAGACGCGGGCGGCGATCCGGCTGCCGATGGGCATCAGCACGCGCATGGTCATCGCGGTGAGTGACCTGCAAGGCACGACCCGCGGATTGTTCCGCATGCCGGACTCCACGATCTTCAGCATCGACGTGGCCGTCGCGAAGGCGCGGAACGTCGTGTACTTCAGCAGTCCGACCCGGGTCCCGTCGGATCTTGCCGGCGTCCCGCTCCGCACGGCCGTCACCAACCGGACGATCAGCTTCGGCGCCCAGCCGCTCTATCCGCCTGGCATCGACCCGCCGCCCGGTCCGTTCTTCCCGCTCTACGTGGGCGACGTGGCGACGCCGTGCCAGCAGGGAAGTCAGCCTCCCGACCAGCACCAGAGCGGCATCGTCTTCTTCCCCGGCAGCGTGCCGCTGTACCGGGGCGGTCAGCTGATCGGCGGGCTGGGCATCAGCGGGGACGGCGTCGAGCAGGACGATCTCGTGGCCGCGGCCGGTGGCACGGGCTTCGCCCCGCCGATCGAGATCCGGGCCGATCAGATCGTCATCGGGGGGGCTCGCCTGCCATTTCTGAAGTTCCCGAGAAATCCCGAGGCCACGGCGGCGGTGTCCGCGAGCCTCGCCGGCGGAGCCGGCGCCGGGGTCACCGCCGGCCTGACGAACGTCCGATCATCGTTCCCGACGACGTTCGCCCAGGACTGGGCGTCGGAGATCGCGGCCGCGGCGGCCGCGCCGGACGACACGTCGGGGCCAGCACCGCCGCCGATGGCGGTCGGTGTTTCGACGGTGTTCGGCACGCCGGCCGCCGACGCCCGGACGGCTGAAGCGTCGCCGGCCGAGCCGTCCGACAACGGGCGCCTGGTCATCAAGGTGCAGCTGGACCCGTCGGTCCTGCTCGTCACCAATCAGCCGCTCGACCTGCCTCGTCTCCTGGCCCCCATCGATGGGATGGCTCCTTGACGGGAGGCGCGCGCGGGATCAGCATGGGGCACCGCCCCGGTCGGGCGGAAAAGGAGCCGTCATGCCGCGCCATATCAAGGTCGCCGCCGCCCAGATGGGTCCGAACAACGAAGGCACGCCGCGCGAGGAGATCGTCGAGCGCATGCTCGTCCTGCTCGAGAGCGCGGCCCGCGACGGCGTCGAGCTGATCGTCTATCCGGAGATGGCGCTCACCACGTACTTCCCCAAGAAGATCCGCCGCGACTTCGACCAGTTCTTCGAGACCGAGGTGCCGCCCAAGGCGCTGGAGCCGCTGCTGCGGCGCGCCGCGGAGGCGCGGATCGCCGTGCACGTCGGCTTTTGCGAGAAGGCGGACGGCACGTATTTCAACTCGGCGCTGCTCACCGGGCGTGACGGGCGCCTGCTCGGCACCTTCCGCAAGATTCACCTGCCCGGCACGAAGGCGGCCGACGGCTTCGCCCAGGTCTACGAGCCCTACTACTTCGCCCACGGCGACACCGGCTACCGCGTCTGGGACTGCGCGGGCGCGAGGGTCGGCATCGCGATCTGCCAGGACCGCCGCTATCCCGAGAGCTACCGCGCGCTGGCGCTGCAGGGCGCCGAGATCATCCTCATCGGCTACAACACGCCGATCTCCGCGCTCGCGCTCGACCTGAACGACCTCTGCATGCGCGCGGGCGCCTACGCCAACGCCTGCTTCGTGGTCGGCGTGGCCAAAGCGGGCGTCGAGGACGGCGTGGAGCTGATCGGCGGCAGCAGCGTGATCAACCCGCTGGGTCAGATCGTCGCCAGGGCCTCGACGAGCGGCGACGAGCTGATCGCCGCGCGCATCGACCTCGATCAGATGACGCCGGTGCGCAAGCGCTGGAACTTCCTCGGCCGGCGCCAGCCGCAGCACTACGGGACGTTGCTGCAGCCTGTCACGGAGAAGGAGCCGAACCGATGAGACATCATGTGTCAAGCCCGAGGCGCGCCACGGCTGCGCCGGGGCGCGTCCGAGCGATGGGGGGTGTGGGGGGCCATATCGGGGCCCCCCACGACGATCGATGAGCGCGCGTGCCGTCGACCTGATCGTCAAGGGCGGGCGCGTGGTGACGGCGAGCGACGTCGTCGACGCGTCCGTCGCGATCAAGAGCGGGCGCATCGTCGCGCTCGCCCCCGAGGAGTACCTGCCGCCCGCCGACCGCGTCATCGACGCGACGGGCAAGCTGGTCTTCCCCGGGCTGATCGACTGCCACCTGCACGTCGGCCCCGACTACGACGACTGGAAGGTCTCGGCGCAGGCCGCCGCGCGCACCGGCCTCACCACGATCGTGCCGTTCGTGAACTACACGGCGGGCGAGACGCTGCCGCAGGCGACGCGCCGGCTGCGCGAGGAGGCCGAGGCCAACTCCGTCCTCGACTTCGGCTTCCACTTCATCCTGGAACACGAGCCGGCCATCCTCGAGGGCATCCCCGAGGCGGTGAGGCTGGGCGTGCGCTCGTTCAAGATGTTCATGACGTACAAGAAGCGCGGCAAGCGCATGGTCTCCGACGAGTTCCTCTGCAAGGCCATGGAGCGGATCGCCGCCCTCGACAGCGTCTGCCAGATCCACGCCGAGAACGGCGACATCCTCTGCTACCTGGAGGACAAGGCGATCGCCGAGGGCCGCACCAAGCCGACGGATTTCCCGGCCACGTGCCCCGACTGGGCGGAGGAGGAGGCGATCAACCGCGCGATCCTGATCGGCCGCCTCACCAGCTGCCCCGTCTACATCGTGCACCTCTCGACGCGGCTCGGCCTCGAGCGGATCCAGCGCGCGCAGGCCGAGGGCCAGCGCGTGTGGACGGAGACGTGCCCGCAGTACCTGCTGCTCTCGGACGAGGAGATGGCGAGGCTCGGGCCGTTCGCGAAGATCGGCCCGCCCCTGCGTCCCGCGCACGGCCGCGACCGCGAGGCGATGTGGGCCGGCTCCGCGGCCGGCGCCATCCACACGATCGCGAGCGACCACGCGCCGCGCCTGCCGAAGTTCAAGGAGCCCGGCGCCACGAACATCTTCGTCGACGCGCAGGGCGTGCCCATCCCGTTCGGCGCGCCGTCGCTGGAGACGCTGGCGCCGCTCGTCTGGAACGAGGGCGTCGTCAAGCGCGGGCTGCCACCGACCTGGATGGCGCGCGCGCTCTCCGAGAACCCCGCGCGCATCTTCGGCCTCTTCCCGCGCAAGGGCACGATCCGCGTGGGCGCCGACGCCGACCTCACGATCTGGGATCCCGGCGCCGAGTGGACGATCCGCCAGCGCGATCACCTGAGCATGGCCGGCTACACGCCCTACGAGGGCTGGACGGTGCGCGGCCGCGCGTGGACGACGCTGGTCCGCGGCCAGGTGGTGCTGAATCCGGCCGGCGAGCTGGAGCAGAAGCCCGGCTTCGGCAATTATCTCGACGAATCACCACCGGTGCCGCCGCTGGCCGGGCGGCTCGCATGAGAAGCGTCGGCGCGATCACCATCGGCCAGACGCCGCGCGACGAGATCGTCGGCGAGATAGACACGGTGCTCGGCGCCGGCGTGCGCATCGTGCAGGCGGGCGCGCTCGACGGGCTGTCGCGGAGCGAGATCGACGCGCTGGCGCCCGCCCCCGGCGACGACGACGCGTTGATCACGCATCTGCGCGAGGGCGGAGAGGTGCTCGTCGCCAAGCGGCGGATCGTGCCGCGCCTGCAAGCGTGCCTCGATCGCCTCGCGGACGAGGCCGACGTCTTCGCGATCCTCTGCGCCGGCGTCTTCCCGCCCTTCACCAGCGCGCGGCCGGTCCTGCTGCCCGAGCGCTGCCTGGCCGCCGTCGTGGACGCCGCGTTCGACGGCGGCCGCCTCGGCGTCCTCGTGCCCATCAAGCAGCAGCAGGCGTCCTCGGCGGCGCGCTGGTCGCGCGTCGATCCCGGCGTGGTGGTCACCGTCGCCTCGCCGTACGACGACCCCTCGCGGCTCGTCGCGGCCTCGGAGGAGCTGCGGCGGGCGGGCGTGACGCTGGTGGTGATGGAGTGCCAGGGCTTCACGAGCGCGATGAAGAAGGTGGTGCGCGACGTGACGGGCGCGCCGGCCCTGCTGCCGGCGAGCGTGCTCGCGCGCTTCCTCGCCGAGCTGGCCTAGTCGCCGGGCTTCGAGAGCGCCACCGCCAGCCAGACCCGGCGGTGGATCCGGCCGCTGAGGCGCGAGAACAGGTCGAGCAGCCTCGCCTGCCAGCCGTACTTGGCGCGAAGCATCGCGCGCGCCTCCGCGATCTCGCGCGGATCCTCCGCGACGCGCGCCCGCCCCTCGCGCCACGGGCCGTGGACGATGCCGCGGACGTCGGAGGCGGCGACGCGCGCGCGCGGGTTGCTGCGCAGGCGCTTGACCTTGCCGGTGTCGCCGCCCGTCATCATCCAGAGCGTGTCGTCGATCACGGCGAACCAGATCGGCGTGCGGACCTCCGCGCCGTTCTTGCGGAACGTCGCGAGGCTCAGGTAGCGCTCGCGTGCGAGGTCGCTCGCGGGCACCGCGCTCAGCGCGTGAGCTCGGCGTCCAGCTCGCTCACGCTGGCCGCGACGACGTCGACCAGCCGGTCGACCTCCGCGGCGGTGATGCAGAGCGGCGGCGCCAGCCGCACGACCTGGCCGCGCGCGTAGACGATGGCGCCGCGCTCCCACGCCTTGCGGTCGAGCTTGGCCACCTCGGCGGCATCCAGCGGCGTGCCCGAGCCGTCGGGCGCCACCAGCTCCGCGCACACGAGCAGGCCGCGCCCGCGGACCTCGCCGACGATGCGCTTGCCGCCCACCGCCTGCTGCAGGCCGTCGAGCAGGCGCTTGCCCATCGTCTCGGCGTTCGCCACGAGACCGTCTTTCTCCATGATCTGCAGATTCGCCAGCGCCGCCGCGCACGCCACGGGATGCGCCGCGTACGTGTTGGGATGGACGGTTTCCTGCGTGCTGTCCTCGCCGAACGCGTCGGCCAGCCGGCCGCGCGCGATCGTGCCCGACAGCGGCAGATAGCCGGAGGTGATGCCCTTGGCCACCGTCATGAGGTCGGGGACGACGCCCTCGTGCTCGACGCCGAACCAGCGCCCGGTGCGCCCGAAGCCCGTGATGACCTCGTCGGCGATCATCAGCACCTCGAGCTCGTCGCAGATCGCGCGCACCGCGCGCAGCCAGCCGAGCGGCGGGATGATGAACCCGCCCGACGAGAGCACCGGCTCCATGATCACGGCCGAGACGGTGTCGGCGCCTTCCTCGACGATCGCGTCACGCAGCTCCCTCGCGCGGCGCTGCACGAGCTGCTCGTCGGTCCCCGTCCCGCGGTCGCGGAACGGGTACGGCGGCGCGACCTTCGTGAAGCCGGCCGGCTGCAGCGCCGCGTACGCGGCCGTCATGTGCGGCAGCCCGCACACCGCGAAGGTGCCCATGGTGGCCCCGTGGTAGCCGCCCTGCAGCGAGATCACCTTGTGCTTGTCGGGCTTGCCCCTGGCGATCCAGTAGTGCCGCGCGATCTGCATCGCGCGCTCGTTGGCCTCCGAGCCGCTCGTGGCGAACAGCGTGTAGTCGAGGTCGCCGGGCGTGAGCGTCGCCAGCTTCGCCGCCAGCTCGGCGGCCGGGCGGTTCGAGAACTGCCGCGTGGTCGGGTAGTACGCCAGGCGTACCGTCTGCTCGGCGATGGCCTCGGCGATCTCGCGGCGGCCGTGGCCGACGTTGACGACGGCGAGGCCGGCGAAGCCATCCATCAGCTTCTTGCCGTCCTCGGTCCACACCCACACGCCCTCGGCCCGATCGATGACGAGCTGCTCGTCGGCGAGCCACGGGTGGTTCTGCGTCTTGTGGGTCCACAGATGGCGGATCGATTCGGCTCGCGTCGTCATCGGGCCTCCAGTCCAGGGGACATGATCTCAGGGCACGCGGCTCCAGAAGCGCCGATAGTGCTCGGCGAGCTGCGCGCGCGTGGAGCGCACGTGGGGCCGCCGGCGCGCCGCCACGTAGGCGTCGCGCGTGGCCGGGTCCTCGAGGTTCACGCCGCCCTCCACGCAGCACATGAGCGAGCGCGGGTCGGCCACGTGGGCGAGCCCAAGCGCGTGGCCCAGCTCGTGCGCGAGCACCTGGTAGAGGACCACGTCGCGGCTCACCTGGCTGCGCGGCTCGGGAGCCACGACGGCGATGCGCACGGGCAGCCGGATGACACCGCCGTCGCTGGCGAGCTCCGTGACGCCCATGAGGCGCGACGCCCCCGGCGGCTCGACCCGCACGAGCACCTGCGCGTCGTCCGCTCGCACCACCCGCGCAAAGACCGCCGCGCCGAGGACGTCGCGAGCCTCGGCGTTCCAGTCGTCCACCGCGCGCGCGGCGGCTTCGTCGAGGCCGGCGTCGCCGAACGACGCGACGTGGACACGCAGGGGCAGGCGGCCGCGCGAATGGCCGTCGGCCCCCGTGAGCACCGTCTCCGAGGCGGCGGCGGCGCCGCCGAGCGCCAGCAGCGCCGCGGCCACGAGCGCGCGCCTCATCCGTCGATGCTCACGGTGATGGCGACGCAGGCGATGAGCGTGTCGCCGACGGGCACCCGCAGCCCGCCCGCCACCGCCCGCACCGTCACCTCGCCGTGCGGCAGCTCGCGCTTCACCGCTTCGACGTCGACGGCCTTCGGATCCGGCACGCCCACCGTGACGTCCACCAGCATGCGGCCGCCCCGCGCGCGCACGTCGGCGAAGAACGGCAGGCTGGAGTGGCGGATCGCGTCGGAGACCGCGCGCTTCGCGGCCGTCGTCGCGTCCGCGCCGTGGACGTCCACCCCCATCCCGAACTCGAGCACGTAGGGTTTGGCCATGACGGATATCGTACGATGAACGGGCATGCTCGCGCCGCGCTGGCGGGTCGTCGTCGCGCTCTTCACGGTCACCTCGTGCATCGCCACCGCGGTGTCGACGTTCGGCGTCTTCCTCCCCGTGCTCTCGGAAGCCTTCGGCTGGAGCCGCGGGGCGGTGTCGGTCGCGCTGTCGATCAGCCTCGTGCTCGGCGGCGTCGCCGCCTTCCCCGTCGGCCGGATCGCCGACCGGCGGGGCCCGCGCGCGGTGCTCGCCACGACGGTGGCCATCGGTGCCGTCGGCTTCGTGCTCAGCGCGCGCATCGAGGCGCTGTGGCAGCTCTACCTCTCCTACGGCGTGCTCGTCGGCGTCGGGATGTCGTCGATCTACGTGCTGACGGCGGCCACGGTGGCGCGCTGGTTCGAGGCGCGACGCGGGCTCGCGCTGGCCATCGTGCTGAGCGGCTTCAATCTCGGCTGGCTCACCGGCGGGCCGCTCGCCGCGTGGCTGATCGGCCAGTGGGGATGGCGCACCGCCTACGTGACGCTCGGCCTGCTCGTCGCCGCCGTGGGCGTGCCCGTGAGCCTCTACGTGCGCTATCCACGCTCCGCGGAGCCGCGCCGCATGGTGGCGGACGCCCGCGGCGCCGCCCGCCGGCTGGCCTTCGCCGACGCGCGACTCTGGCTCTTCGTCACCGCCTGGTGCTTTCTCGGCCTCGTCTTCATGATGGTGACCGTGCACAGCGTGTCGTACGCGCGCGACCGCGGCCTGTCGCTCGAGGAGGCGTCGCTCGCGCTGTCGGCGCTCGGCCTCGGCGCGGTCTCCGGCCGGCTCCTCGCGGGAGCCGCCGCCGATCACTTCGGCGCCGTGCCGACGATGCGCGTCTGTCTACTCATCCAGCTCATGGCGCTCGGCGCGCTCCTGATCGGGCTGCCCACGTGGACCGTCGTCGCCACGCTGCTCGTCTTCGGCCTCGGCGCCTCGGGCGCCGACAACACCTTCGTGAAGGCGGTCTCCGACGTGTTCGGGCTGGCCGCGCTCGCGACGATCATGAGCGTGGTCGGGCTGGGCTGGCGCAGCGGCGCCGGGCTCGGGCCGGCGCTCGCGGGGTTCGTCTACGACGTGACGGGCTCGTACACGCCGTCGTTCGCGTTCGCCGTCCTCGCGCTCACCGCCGGCTGGGTGCTGTTCCGGCGCGGCAGCGCGCCGCGCGCGCATTGAATTGCGAGCCGCAGCACGCCGGAGGCGCCGCAGGCGCCGATCGTGCGAGGCGAGCCTGAGTTGAATTTGCGAGCCGCAGCACGCCGGAGGCGCCGCGCTACTGCGTCAACACCATCTGGGTCTGGATCGTCAGGGACAGGAGCTTCCCGGCCTCGTCCGTCACGCGCGTCTGCCACACCTGCGTGCGCCGCCCGCGATGGAGCGGTGTGGCCTCCGCGCGGACCGTGCCCGATTTTCCGGCCGCGAAGAAGTTGGTCTTGGACTCGAGCGTCGTCGTGCCGGCGCCGGCGGGCAGGTTGAGGAAGGTCGCCGCCGCGCCGACGGTGTCGGCCAGGGCCATCAGCGTACCGCCGTGCAGCGCGCCGCCGACCGTCGTCAGCGCCGGCCGGTGATCGAGCTCCGCCACCACGCGCTCCGGCGTCGCCTCCACGAATCGAATGCCGAGGTGCTCCGCGAGCGTTCCCTTGTGCACGCCTTGCATGTCCACCGGCCACCTCCGCGCGCAGCATGACAGCGCCGCGCCGTCTCCACAATTACCTCACGGGTAATGTCCAGCCTAACGCGAAGATGCTAGAGTCCGCGCCGTGGAGAAGACGATCCAGGAGGGCGGGTTCGGCCGGCTCCTGCGCGAGTGGCGCGCGCGCCGCGGCATGAGCCAGCTCGACCTCGCGGTCGAGGCCGGCGTCTCCTCGCGTCACCTGAGCTTCGTCGAGACCGGGCGCGCCACGCCGAGCCGCGAGATGGTCGTGCTGCTCGCCCGCGCGCTCGACGTCCCGCTCCGCGACCGCAACGATCTCCTCACGGCGGCCGGCTACGCGGCGATCTACCGCGCGACCAGCCTCGATTCGCCCGCGCTCGCGCAGGCGCGGCGCGCGCTCGACTACATCCTGCGCCAGCAGGAGCCCTATCCCGCGCTCGTCCTCGATCGCCACTGGAACGTGCTGAAGGTCAACGACGGCAGCGCCCGCGTGCAGGCGGTCTTTCTCGACGCCGCGAGCGTCGCCACGCTGGGCGCGCCCAACGCGATGCGCCTCATGTTCCATCCGAAGGCGTTCCGGCCGTGGATCGTGAACTGGGAGCCGACGGCGGCCTCGCTGATCCAGTGGCTGCACCGGGACGTGGCCACGGGCTTCGCGGACGCCGAGACGCGCGCGCTGCTCGAGGAGCTGCTCGCGTATCCGGACACGCCGCGCCAGTGGCGCGCGCTGGACCTCGACGCCTCGCCGGCGCCGTTCTTGCCGATCGAGTTCCGCAAGGACGACCTCGTGCTGCGATACTTCACGACGCTGACGACCCTCGGCACGCCCCACGACATCACGCTCCAGGAGCTCCGCGTGGAGAGCTTCTTTCCCGCCGACGAGGCGACCGAGCAGGCGACCTTGCGCCTGTAGAGATGGGGGGCCCCGAAATGGCCCCCCAAACCCCCCAACCGCTCGTCGCGCCCCGGCGAAGCCGTGGCGCGCCTCGACCCCAACCGCTCGTCGCGCCCCGGCGAAGCCGTGGCGCGCCTCGACCCCAACCGCTCGTCGCGCCCCGGCGAAGCCGTGGCG
>Ga0209157_1000117_pt1 | contig 69897 bp, 55 predicted proteins | sample GraSoiAngelo_135_FD_185892 | JGI IMG/M metagenome (GOLD analysis project Ga0209157, IMG submission 185892) | Grasslands soil microbial communities from the Angelo Coastal Reserve, California, USA - 14_0929_05_40cm (SPAdes) (version 2) | ecosystem: Environmental > Terrestrial > Soil > Grasslands ... | reverse complement strand
GGCCGAAGGACCCCGACGCCTCGACGTTTGCTCGAGTCCAACCCACGTTCATCTCGCCCCGAGCGCCCGCCTCGATGCTCACCGTGACTTGGGTCGGGCACGCGAGTCTGTTGATTCAACTCGATGGTGTGAACGTTTTGACGGACCCGATGTGGAGCGAGCGGGCCTCGCCCGCGCAGTTCGCCGGTCCGCGCCGTTGGGTCGCGCCCGGTATCGCGTTCGACGACCTGCCGCCGCTCGATGTGGTGCTGCAGTCGCACAATCACTACGACCATCTCGACGCGAGCACCGTCCGTCGCCTGACGCGAGCCCAGCCCCAGGCTGCGTGGGTTCTGCCGCTTGGTCTCGCGCCTTTCGTCCAGCGGCGCGGTGCGCGTCAGGTGATCGAGCTGGACTGGTGGCAGGAGCACGCAATTGCATCGCTGCGCATCGCCGCCACACCTGCGCTCCACTTCAGCAGTCGCGGCGTCGGTGACCGTGGTGAGACGCTGTGGTGCGGATTCGCGCTCGCGGGGAGCCACCGCGTCTTCTTCGCCGGCGATACGGGCTTTCACCCCGAGTTCGGGAGGATTGGCGAGCGGTATGGCCCGTTTGATGTCGCGCTCATGCCGATCGGGGCATACGAGCCGCGCTGGTTCATGCGCTACCTCCACATGAATCCGGAAGAAGCGGTGGAAGCGTTTCGCGCGCTCAAGGCAAGCGTGATGGTGCCGATTCACTGGGGCACGTTCAAACTCACCGACGAAGCGATGGACGAACCGCCGGTGCGCGCGCGGGCCGCTTGGACAGCGGCGGGATTGGCACCGGGCGGCTATCGCCAACTCGCGCATGGCGAGACACTGGTGCTAGACTAACGCGTGCGCTCCCGTCTCCTGCTACTGTTGCTGATCAGCGCCACGGCGTGTGCGCGTCGGGCGATGCCTCCGCTCGCTGGCCCCTCATCGGCGCCGGTGTTTGAAACGCCCGCGCGCGCCGCCATCATCGCCGCGCCAACGGAGGCAGACTGGAACGCGCTCGGCGATGAAGCGATCGCCTTGCTCTCGCAGTACCTCCGCATCAACACGACCAATCCCCCCGGGAACGAGATCGCGGCGGCGCGGTGGCTGGCCCAGGTGCTGCAGCGCGACGGCATCGAGGCGCGCATCTTCGAGCCGGCTCCCGGCAAGGCCAACCTCTACGCGCGGCTGGCCGGTGATGGCAGCGCGCGTCCCCTCCTTCTGTTGAACCACATGGACGTCGTGCTCGCCTCTCCCGAGTACTGGAGCGTGGATCCGTTCAGCGGGCTGATCAAGGATAGCTACGTCTGGGGTCGCGGCGCGCTCGACATGAAGGGCGAGGCGATCGCGCAGCTCATGACGCTGCTGACCTTGAAACGCGCGCACGTGCCGCTCAGACGCGACATCATTTTTCTCGCGACGGCGGACGAGGAGATTGGCGCTGGCGTGGGCGCGGCCTGGATCGCCGAGCATCAGGCCGGCCTCGTCAAGGACGCCGAGTTTCTCTTGAATGAAGGTGGGTTGACGCGGTCGGACGGTCACGGTGGCATCGAGTTCTACGGCATCGGCACCACGGAGAAGTCGCCGTTCTGGCTCGATGTGACGGCGCACGGGACCGCGGGGCACGGCTCGCGCCCCACGCCGGACAATCCTGTCCACCGGCTCGTGCGCGCGCTGCATCGCATCGCCGATTGGCAGACGCCGCTGATGGTGACCCCCGCCGTGGAGCGCTCGTTTCGCGATCTCGCGGGCGTAGAGCGCGATACGACGATGCGGCGCTGGCTCAGCGACATCCGCACCGCGCTGCGTGATTCCGTCGCGGCGCGGGCCATCACCGCCGAGCTGACCTACAATGCCTTGCTGCGCAACACCATTTCGATCACCGGATTGAAGGGCAGCGACAAGACCAATGTTATTCCCCCGGTCGCGACGGCGGCGATCGACGTGCGGCTGTTGCCGGGCCAGGATCCGGCGGCGTTTCTCGCCGACCTGACCCGCGTGATTGACGATCGCGCCGTAACGATTCGCCCGCAGGGACCGAACTGGCCGGCGACAGAAAGCTCGACAGAAACCGACATGTTTCGCGCGATTACCGCCGTCGCGCACGCGCGCAATCCCAATGCGCTCGTCACCACGCTCATGCTGGCGGGATTCACCGATAGCCATTACTTCCGGCGCATGGGTATCGCCAGCTACGGCTTGGGGCCGTTCCCGCTCACGCAGGGCGATTCGCGTGGCGTGCACGGAAACGATGAGCGCGTCAGTCTCGATGCGCTGCGGTTTGGCGTGCGCTTCTACTACGACGTCGTGTCGCGCGTCGCCGCGAAATGAAGCCTCAGCGAACGCCCGACGACACTCCCGGCGACCGCGGCGGCGCGTTCTTCACGTAGCGGTCGAACCAGTCGATCATCTCAGCGAGCGTGTGCAGCACGGACTCCCGTGCCACGTACCCGTGGGCTTCGTTGGGCAGCATCACCAGACGCGCCGTGCCGCCCAGCCCCTTGATAGCAGCAAAGAGCCGTTCCGAGTTGATCGGGAAGGTGCCCGAGTTGTTGTCGGCCTCGCCGTGCGTCATCAAGATCGGTTCGTTGATCGAGTCGGCGTACACGAACGGCGACATCCGCAGGTACACCTGGCGCGCCTGCCAGAACGTGCGGTCCTCGTTCTGGAAACCAAACGGCGTGAGCGTGCGGTTGTAGGCGCCCGAGCGCGCGATGCCCGCGCGGAACAGGTCCGAGTGCGCGAGCAGGTTAGCCGTCATGAAGGCGCCGTAGCTGTGCCCGCCGATCCCGATGCGGTCGGCATCGCCGACGCCGGCGTCCACGACGGCCTTCACCGCGGCGCGCGCGCTCATGACGAGCTGCTCGACGTAGTGATCGTTGGCCGTGTCACCGCCGATGATCGGCATCTTCGGGTCGTCGAGCACGGCGTAGCCTTGCGTCAGGAAGAAGAGGTGTGACGGCCCGCGGATGATGTTGAAGCGGTTGGGCGCCGCCGAGACCTGGCCGGCCGCGCTCGCCGAGGCGAACTCGATCGGGTAGGCCCACATCACGACTGGGAGACGAGTCCCCGCCGTATAGCCCGGCGGCAGATAGAGCGTGCCCGAGAGTGGCACTCCGTCTTCGCGCGTGTATGTGAGGAGCCGCTTCTGGATCCCGGTGAGCTGCGGGGCGGGGTCCTTGAAGGCGGTGAGCGCCCGCAGGTTCGTCCCCTGGCGCACGAAGTAGTTGGGCGGCTCGGTGCGGGACTCGCGCCGCGTGACGAAGCTCTTGGCGGCGTCGTCGAGCAGCGCGACGACCGATTCGTAGTGGACCGTATCGGCGCGCCACAGTCGTTCGGTCTTGCGGGTCTTGAGGCTCAGGCGGTCGAGGAACGGCCGATCGCCCTGCGGCGAGGCGCCGGTGCCGGTGAAGTAGACCCAGTCGCCGCTCCGCTGCATGGCGACGTCGCCCGTGGGCGTCATGCGAATGAGCGGGGATCCGGGGTCTGAGTACCGCTCCTCGGCGCTGCGATCGAAGAGCAGGACGGGAGCCCTGCCCGGCCTCGTCGCGTCGACGATCCAGGTCTTGGCCCAGCGGCGTTCCCGGTCATACTCCTGCAGGAATCCGATCCCCTGTGTGTCCCACGTCAGGCCGGCGTAGCGCTTCACGAGCCGCGCGAGCTCTGTGGGCTCTGCGGTGAAGGGCGCGGCCAGCGTGATGATGCGGTCCTGGTGCTCGACCTTGGTCTGCGGGTCGCCGCCGTCCAGCGCTTCGGCCCAGACCAGTGTCGCGGGTGTGCCGGGTCGCCAGTTGATAGCCCGCGGTCCGGTGCGGACGCCGCGGATCGGCACGCCTTCGTTCGAGGGCAGCGTCGCGATATGGTGCACAACGTCACCTTTCACGTTCCAGACCTCGATCTCCTGCGGGAAGCCGCTGGAGGGGACGAGGTAGGAGAAGGGGCGAACGATGCGCGCGATCAGCACGTGCTCGCCGCCGGGCGAGACGTCCACACGCTCGAAGATGGCGGCCTTGCCGATGGGCGTGCGTGCCCCGGTGGCGGCGTCGACGTAGGCGAGCTGGGAGGTGAAGTAGTAGTCGAAGAGCTGCTCGTCGAAGTGATTCTTCAGGAGGTCTTCGAATGTTGGCGCCGGTGCCGCGCGGCCGCGGGTCTCCTGCGCCGTGGGGCCGACGGGCGTCGGTGGCGGGACGGGCGCCGGGCCGCGCCCGTCGGGGATGAACTCACACAACAGGCTGGTGCTCGAGGGCATCCACTGGCAGGGCGGGTTGCTCGTAGCGTTGAGCGTGGCGCCGGTGAGGGCGCGGGTCTGTCCGGTGGCGGCGTCGGCGACCCAGAGAACGAGCCCCGAGTCGCGCGTCTGGACGAAGGCGACGGTGCGGCTGTCGGGCGACCAGATGACGTAGGACAGCGCCGCGGGCGTCGGGACGTTGACGCGCCGTTCGGTCCCGTCGGCGACGCGCTTCAGGACGAGTCCCGTGATGCCGCCCGGGAGTTGTGGGCCCCAGGTGCGCGGGTTGATGCGGTTCCCGGCGAGCCGCAGCATCGGCTGCGCCAGCTCGGCAATCGTCGGCATGCTGCGTTGCTCGAGCAGCAGCAGCCACTGCCGGTCGGGCGACATGCTCGCCACGGGCAACGGCGGCGCGTCAAGGATGTCGACGATAATTTGCGGCGGTGTCTTGTACGGGGTTTGCGCGGAGAGTGTACCGCTCAGCAGCGCGAGACAGGCGAGGGTCATGCGGCTCATAGAGGCATCGCTCGATTGCGGGAACCGGAAACTTACTTCAGCGGGACGACAAAGCGCACGATAATCCGCTCGGCGGTCTGCGGGCTGACGCTGCAGTAACAATCCTTGCCCATGATGCGCTTGACCCCCAACACCTCGGCTTCGGCGATGCCGGCAACGTCGCGGTACGTGATCTCCAGCATCTGGCCGTCGATCACGCGATACCTCACCGGCCGGCCCAGCAGGCGGTGGTGCGGGTCGATCTTGGCGAGGCCCTCTGCGAGCCGGCGCTGCAGCTCGCCGATCGCGTCCGTGGTCGTCATCGTTTCAGCACGGCCAGGGCATTGCGCCGCATGCCCGGATACCCTGGTCGCGCGAAGGGCGTGTCGTGGAAACGGCGCTGGAATTCGCGCTCGTCCATCTGCGCGAGTACCTCAAGATCCGGTCGGGCGACTTCGGGGCGCTGCGCAAACTCCGGGTCGTGCGTCTCGCGCGCAAAGCTCACATTCCAGGGACACACGTCCTGGCAGATGTCGCAGCCGAACAGCCACTCGCCGACCTGCGCGCGCTGCGCGTCCGTGAACTCGCCCCGGTGTTCGATCGTGAGATAGGAGATGCACGCGCGCGCATCCAGATCGCGCGGCCCGACGAACGCGTGCGTGGGGCACGCATCGAGACACCGGCGGCACGTGCCACAGCGGTCCGCCTCGAACGGCAAGTCCGGCTCGAGCTCGGCATCCGTCAGAATGACGCCTATGAAGGTGAACGAGCCGATCTCGGGATGGATGAGCATCATGTTCTTGCCGATCCATCCCAACCCGGCGAGCTGTGCCAGCTCGCGCTCGGGCACCGGGCCGGCGTCGACGTAACACCGTGTTGTCGAGCCAGGCACGAGTCCGCGGACGGCAGCGGCCAGCTGCTCGAGGCGGGCGCCGAGGACGTCGTGGTAGTCCGACGACACGGCGTACTGAGCCACGCGGCCGGCCTCTACTCCATGGAAGTAATTGGTGAGCGTTACAACTGCGGTCCGTGCGCCGGACATGATGCGCCGGGGATCTTTCCGCTTCTCCGCCTGCCGATGCAGGTACGTCATTGTGCCCGCGTGCCCGTCCGCGAGCCAGCGCTCCAGCTCGGCGGCGTGCGCGTTTCGCTCGAGCGCCGCGATGCCCGTGACCGAAAACCCGAGCTCCCCCGCCCGGCGCTTCACTTCGACGCTTCTGTTCAACGCCGTGTTCATAGTCCCATTGTCTCGCGCCGCCAGCGCGCGAAGTTGACGACGTCGTCGGCGGCGGGGACCGCGTGCTCGTCGCCGTACGCGGTGAACATACGCCACTGCATGTAGTCACGGGGCGGCATCGGCAAGAACGGCGGACGCCGGTACCAATCGCGGGCGCGAAAACTCCACGTGAGGCGCACGAGATCGACGGCGAGTCGCGGATTCACCAGCGCCCGCAGCATCAAACGCAGATAGAGTGCCGACCAACTCGCGATACGCTGCATTCCTTCTGTATATTCCCGGCCTATGACGCTCGCAAGCAGCGTACAACCGCGCGCGCTTGGACTCGCCAGGTATCGGGGCGAGTTTCCCATCTTTGGGACCCGCGTCTATCTCAACACCTGCTCGCTGGGGGCGCTCGGCGAGCGGTCTCGTCGCAAGGTAGTGGAATTCCTCGATATCTGGCAGAGCCGTGGCGCCTCCGCCTGGTACGATGTGTGGTGGGAGGCGCTCGGCGATCTGCGTGCCCGCTACGGTCGGATCGTCAACGCCGCGCCCGGTGAGATCGCCCTGGCCCCGAGCATCTCCGTCGCCCTGAGCGCGGTCGCGGAGTCGCTCGATTATACGAAGCGCCCGAAAGTCGTCATCACGTCGCTGGATTTTCCCACTGTCGCCTACCAGTGGCTCGCGAAGGTCCGCAGCGGTGTCGAGCTCGTCGTCGTCGAGAGTCCCGACAAGATCAGCGTGCCGGTCGAGGCGATCGCGCGCGTCGTCGACGATCGGACGGCGCTCGTCGTCACATCGCACGTCTACTTCACCACGGGCGCGATTCAGGATATCAAGCGGGTTGCTCAGGTTGCGCACGCGCAGGGCGCGCTCTGTTTGATCGATGCCTATCAGTCTGTTGGGCAAATCCCCGTGGACGTGCACGATGCCGGGGTCGACGCCCTCGTCGCGGGTGGCCTCAAGTGGCTGCTGGGCGGCCCTGGAATCGTCTTTCTGTACGTGCGCGAAGCGGTGGCGCGCCGGCTCGAGCCTGGCATTGCAGGGTGGTTCGGCCAGCGCGAGCAGTTCGCGTTTGATCCCCGCGCGCTGACCTTCCATGACGATGCGCGCCGGTTCGAGTTGGGCACCCCCGCGCTTGCCGCCGTCTCCGCGCAGCTCGGCGGCCTCGAGTATATCGAGGAGATCGGCGTGCCGGTCATTCGGGAAGCGACCGCCGCGTTGACCGAAGACTTGATTGCCATGCTTCGGGCTGCCGGTTTCCAGCCGAAGGTGGCGGCCGAGGCGTCGCGGCGCTCGGCCATCGTGATGGTTCCGATGCCGGATCCGGCGGCGAGCGTGCGGCATCTGGCGGCTGGCGGCATCATCGCCGACAGCCGGCCCGGACACGTTCGATTTTCGCCTTTCTTCTATAACGTGCAGGATGACCATGTCCGAGCAACCGAGCGCCTCGCCTCGCAGCCCACTCACTGAAGACGAACAACTTCTCACCCCGCCGCAGGTCGTACCGGTCGAGCGGAGGGCGTCGTTCACGAGCACGGACCCGTGGCGCGTGTTGCGCATCATGGGGGAGTTTGTCGAGGGGTTTGACACACTCTCCGATGTGCGCAACGCGGTGACGATCTTCGGCTCGGCTCGCACGCTCGAGGGCGATCCCTACTATAAGGCGGCGTACGAGACGTCGCGCCTGCTCGCGCAGGAGGGCTTTGCGATCATTACCGGCGGCGGCCCCGGCATCATGGCGGCGGCCAATCGCGGGGCGAAAGAGGGGGGCGGCCTGTCAATCGGGTGCAACATCGAGCTGCCGTTCGAACAGGGCACCAACGAGTGGGTCGAGCGCTCGATCAATTTTCGCTACTTCTTTGTTCGCAAGACGATGTTCGTAAAGTATTCGACAGCCTTCATCGCGTTTCCGGGGGGCTATGGCACGATGGACGAGTTGTTCGAGGCGCTGACGCTCGTCCAGACGGGCAAGGTGAAGCAGTTCCCCGTCGTGCTGTTCGGCCGCGCCTACTGGCGTGGATTAGCCGACTGGCTCCGGGACAAGGTTGCCGGGGAAGGCAAGATCTCACCCGAGGATTTGAACCTGTTTCTCGTCACTGACGACGCCAAAGAAGCGCTCGGCTGGATTATCGAAGCGCGCGAACGCCGCAAGCGCGCGTTCCGGGCGATGAACACCGCGAAGGCGGCGCGATGACGCAGAACGAATTCCTGCGTGGGCAGCGCATCAATCCGAAGCCGGTCACCGGGAAGGAAACGGTTGCCGACCTCGTCGATAACGCATTCCTGGCCTACAACGCCGGCCGCCTGGCGGAAGGATGCCGGTTGTTCGCCGAGCGCATGCTCGAGGACGATGTCACGGTGGGGATGAGCCTGACCGGCGCCATGACGCCGGCGGGCCTGGGGATGTCGACGATCATTCCGCTCATCGAAGCGGGCTTCGTGGACTGGATCGTCTCGACGGGCGCCAATCTCTATCACGACGCGCATTTTGGTCTCGGCATGGCGATGCACCGCGGCACGCCGTTCGCCGACGACGTCGTGCTGCGCGAGGAAGGCGTCGTCCGGATCTACGACATCTTTTTCGACTACGACGTGCTGCTGTCCACCGATCGCTTCGTACGCGAAGTGTCCGCGCGCGACGAGTTCCAACGGCCGATGAGCACCGCCGAGTACCACTACCTCCTCGGCGGCTTCGTGCTGGAGCGCGAGAAGGCGCTGGGCCTGTCGCGCAAATCGGTGCTCGGCGCCGCGCACGCCGCTGCTGTGCCGATCTACACGTCCAGCCCTGGCGACTCGTCCATCGGCATGAATGTCGCCGAGCAGGCGCTGTCGGGGAGCAAGCTGCGCTTTGACGTGAGCGCCGACGTGAACGAGACCTCGGCGATCGTTTTCTCGGCAAAGGTCCATGGCGGGAAGAGCGGCGTCTTGATCATCGGTGGCGGGAGCCCGAAGAATTTCGTGCTCCAGACCGAGCCGCAGATCCAGGAAGTGCTCGGCATCAGCGAGAAGGGGCACGACTATTATCTGCAGCTCACGGATGCGCGTCCCGACACCGGCGGCCTGTCGGGGGCGACGCCCGCGGAAGCGGTGAGCTGGGGGAAGGTGGATCCGGACAAACTGCCGGGGACCGTCGTGGCGTATCTCGACAACACCGTCGCCTTCCCCGTGCTGGCAGCGTATGCACTGGCGCGACGCAAGCCCCGCAAGTTGAAGCGCCTGTATGACCGGCGCGGCGAGATGATGCGCGAGCTGACCGATTCGTATCTCGAGGCCAAGGCCGATCGGGACGCGCGCGCCGAGGCGGCAACTGGCGGCCGAGCGACCTGATCCCGCGGAGTCTGCCGCACCCACCAGGGCGTACGCCGCGTACGTCCTGGGTCTGCTGACGCTGGTCAATCTCCTCAATTATCTCGACCGCAACGTCGTCTATGCGGTGTTCGAGCCGGTCAAGCACGATCTCCACATCTCCGATGCCCAGTTGGGGTGGCTCGCATCGGCGTACGTGATTGTACTGTCGGTCGCGGCGCTGCCGCTCGGCGTCATCGGCGATCTGCGCTCACGCCGCAGCGTGATTACGTGGGGGGTCGCCGTGTGGAGTGCCGCAACCACGGCGGGTGGTTTCGTCAGACGGTTCTGGCAACTGTTCATCTGTCGAGCGCTGGTCGGCTTCGGCGAGGCGGGGTACGCGCCGGCATCGCAGGCGATCATCGCGCAGTACTACAAGGGGCGCCGCCGGGCATTTGCCATCGGTGTGTACTCGGTCGGCATGGCGCTCGGCGGTGTGCTCGGCATCTGGTTCGGCGGCGTCATCGCGGAGAAGTACGGCTGGCGCTGGGCGTTCATCTGGATGGGGGTTCCGGGGCTCGTGCTCGCGCTGCTCGCATCGCGCCTGCGCGAGCTCGACCGCCGTCCGCCGCCGCCCGTCATCGAAACGCTGCAGCATTGGTGGCGGCGTGGGATGCAGGGTGTCACCTACTACGTCCGGCCGCTGGTCGTCTGCGCCGGGATCGGCGCGGTGGTGGCCGGATTTCTTTCGCTCTTCGAAGGCATTCCTTCGCAATTCGGTACGGCCGTGTTCGGCGTCGGCATGAGCCTGGGAATCGCCTGGACCGTCTGGCGGCTGGTGCCACTGGCGGTCCGGCGCACGACGGAAGCGGGTGCGGTCGCGGCGGGAGCGTTCGACGACTTTCAGAATGCGGCGGTGCTCGTGCTGCGGACGCCGACGCTCATCTGGGTGTTTTTGGGTGGCGCGATGGTGACGTTCGCGATGAACGGGTTGGTTGCGTGGGCGGCCGCCTTCATGCAGCGGATGCACGGTCTCACTGTGGCCGAAGTGGGAGCGCAGTTCGGCGTCTGGGCACTCACCGGCGGCGTGCTGGGGGCGCTCGTCGGTGGCCGGCTCGCCGACCGGTTGCAACAGCGCTGGCGCGGCGGACGCGTCCTCACGTCCGGCGCCGGCTTTGTGCTCGGCACCCCCGTATGCGCCGCGTTATTGCTGGTGAAGGACCTCCACTGGTTCGGCCCGCTGCTGCTCGCGACGTATTTCCTCTACACGTGGTACAACGGACCCCTCGCCGCGGTCATCCTCGACGTCGTGCCGCCCGCGGTGCAGGCATCGGTGCTGGGCGCGTTCGTGCTGTTTTCGCATCTTGCTGGTGACGCGCTGGCGCCACCGCTCATCGGCTCGCTGTCCGACCGCACGGGCGATCTGCGGACGGCGATGTTGCTGCTGCCGGCGGTCGGGCTGCTGGGCGGTCTGGTGCTTCTCATCTCGTTGAAGACTGTTTCCCGCGACATGGCGCGCGTCGCGGCATGAAGATCGCCGTGATCTTCGATTCGCCGCACCCCGAGTGGGAGGATGCCGCCTTCAAGCGGGAGGTGGAGGAGAAGGTCGAGGAAGCCGAGTACGACGTCGCGCGCGCACTCATGGCGGGTAATCATGACGTGCTCATGATCGGGATCGGCGATGACGTGACGCCGCTACTCGCAAAACTGGCGGAGTTCCAGCCGAAGCTCGTGTTCAACGGCTGCGAGGGTTTCCGCAAGAACGCGCTCCACGAGTACGCGATCGCCGCGCTCCTCGACATGTACGGCTATCGCTATACCGGCTCATCCCCCACGGCCCTGCTGGTCGCCCGGAACAAGTCGCTCACGAAAAAGATTCTGGCCTATCACGGCATCCGCGTACCGGCGTTCGCCGAATTCCACGAAGGCGAGAAGCTGGTGCGCCCGTCCGAGCTGCGTTTTCCCTTGATCGTGAAGCCGCTGCTCGAAGACGCCTCGATCGGCATCGCGCAGGCATCTGTCGTCGAGGACGACGCGTCCCTGAGCCAGCGCGTCGAATTCATCCACACCAAGTACCATCAGGCTGCGATTGTGGAGGAGCTGGTGGAGGGACGCGAAGTCTACGTCGGGCTGATCGGCAACCACGATCTGGAAGTCCTGCCGCTCACGGAGATGACGTTCGGTGAGCCGGAGACGGCGGAGCATCGCATCGCCACATACAAAGCGAAGTGGGACGAGGATTACCGCAAGAAGAAGAAAATCAAGAACGTCTTCGCCAAGGGCGTTTCGGACGAGCTGACGAAGCGGATCGGCGAGATCTGCAGCACCGCATTTCACGCCTTGTGGCTGCAGGACTACGGCCGCGTGGATGTGCGTCTGGCGCACGACAACGAGGTCTATGTTCTCGAAGTGAACCCCAACCCGTTCATCGCCGCCGAGCACGAGCTGGCGGAAGCGGCCGAGAAGGCGGGCCTCAAGTACAACGCCTTCATCCAGCGCATCGTGGACGAGGCGCTGGCGCGGTGAGCCGGCGCGAGGTTCCGACCCCCGAGCTGCGTTGCCCCGGCTGTCACACCGAGCTGGAGCGGTTCTGGAGCTTCTGTCCCAGCTGCGGCCGCCGGCTCGAATGGCGCGACACTCAGCGCGAGACCAACGCCGAGTGTGCGTACTGCGGCTGGATGGTGTCGGACGCGTCGTCGTTCTGCCCCTGGTGCGGGCGGAACATCAGCGACGACGACTCGAGCGACGAGCCGCTCAAGGCGCCGAAGGGATTCAAGTTCCACGCCCGCTGTGATTGGGGGTGTGGCGGCGGCGTGATGTATCCGATGCGGTTCTGTCCCTGGTGCGGGCGCGCAGACGTGGCGCTACGATCACTTCCAGAATGTCTGCCCGCATTGCGACCGCGGCGTGGACGACTGGATGGCCACCTGTCCCTGGTGTGGTGAAGACGCGACCGGTCGGGATCTGATTCCGCGCGCGCTACGCCGCGCCCGGCGCCTGCTGATCGTGACACGGCTCAGGGACTGGCACTACCGCGTCGTGCTGCGTCCTGGCGTCTCCGGCGTCGCGCCCCGCGCACCCAAGGTGATCGAGCTCGATCGCCGTTACGTCACCGGCAAGCGCCGCCGCGACGAGATCTCGTGGAACATGCTGACGGGACTGCTCCTGCATGAGCTGGGGCACTCGTTCCTCTATCATCACTGGTCCTGGACGCGGACGGGCCGGTTCCGCCGCGCGTTCGGGGAAGTGCGCAAAGCCTACCGCGTGGCCGACGAGCACTGGGTGGATTTCGAGCGACGCCGCATTGCGACCACGTTAACCGACTACGTCAGCGCGTACGCGGCGACGCATCCGCAGGAAGACTTCGCGGAGACGTTCCGCTTCTACGTCGGGCGTCGCGGCCGGCTACGAGAGCTGTTCAGCGAGTTCGGTCGGAAGCGGAAAGGCGTGCGCCTATACGAGAAGTTTTTCGTGTTACACGATTTTGTGAGAGGCTTGAGAGGGTGGAAATAGGAAAGCGATGGTGGAGGGCGGTGGAGGATGGTGAAGGTTCCACACCCTCCAGATCCTCCACCAACCTCCACCATCTTTCAAACCCGCGCCGGCGTCAGCCGGCGAAGCAATATCCGCAGCCCTTCTCCTGCGCGCGCGCGACGGCCAGCACGCCGGACGGCACGACCTGTACACCCGGAAGCAGGCCGGCGACCCAGTCCGCCTTCACCGCGGCCGCATCCATGCCCATCTTCTGCGCCACCATGGCGCTGTATACCGTCAGCGCGACGTTACAGCAGCCGACGTGCGCGCCGCTCGCGAGGAGCGCCTCGAGTCCGGTGCCCGGCAGCGGCAACGGCATCACCTTCACGAACAGGTTGCGGGTGGCGGGAGCGTCACCGTCCTTGATGCTGAACGCCTCGCCCAGCTTGTATTTCGTCCAGAGCGCATCCTGCATCGCAATCGGAATCGCCGAGTGGCGGAGCACGATCACCGCCGAGTTGTCGGCGTCTTTCGTCCCGTAGTTCTCATTGTTGCCGTTGAGCCACACGCGTGGCCAGATGACCGGCATGCCGCCGTTCACCTCGGGTGCGTCGAAAATCATCTTGTGCTTTCCGTTGATGCGGTTGAGCCAGGTCTCGAACGACGGGTCGGCGCCGCTCACGATCGGATCGTGACGCGCCGGCTGCGCTTCCAGTCTCAGCGGGGTCAGCCCTGCGACTCCAGCGGCCGCCGTGGCGGCGAGACGACCAAGAAACCCACGCCTGTACATGCGAAGCCTCCTAGTGGTGTGACCGTGTGGGATACGCGACATCAGGTGGTGGATCGCTGTGAGGCCAATCGTTTTCCTTCCCCCGGAAGTCCGGCCGGGAATGCGCGTTCACGTACGCCGCGACGTGGAACGCCTGGCTGTCCGTGAGCGTGCCCGGTGTGTCGAACGGCATGTTGCGACTGATGAATTCCGCGGCGGTGCGGACGCGCGTCATCCCCGCTCCGACGTTATAGGACTGCGGGCCCCACACGGGCGGCGCGACGGCCGTGCCCTCGCCCGCGCCGCCATGGCACTTGGCGCACGACCCCGCATACACGCGCGCGCCGGCCGCGGTGTCCGCAGTGAATGCCGCCCACTTCTGCAGCCGCGCACTGGCGCCGGCCGGCGGCGAGACGGCTACGCCGCGCGAGAGAAACGCGAAATACGCGACGATGTCCCGCATGTCCGGGCCGCCGGGATCGAGCGCCGTCCCGTTCATGCTGCGACGGAAACAGTCGTTGACGCGATACTCGATCGTCTCGACCATGCCGCTGCGGGGGCGATACTGCGGGTACCGCGCGAACACGCCGATCCACGAGCCGCTCTCGCGCCGCCCCTCGTCCAGGTGGCAGCTCGTGCAACGCAGCGTGTTGCCCACGTGGCTCGGCAAGCTGTCACGCGTCGCCGTGAGCAGCGCGCGCCCCCGGCGGACTGCGTCGCCATACGGTCCGGTTGGAATGAGCGAGTCCGCTGGCCCGGCCGCTTCGCGCGTCGCGGCGGGACGTGCAGAATCGGCTCGACCACATGCAGTTATGCAGACGATGCAGATAACAGCGGATGTACTGGGGCGCACCGGGCGAGATAATACCGGCTTTTCCGAAGGCGGCAACCTTTGGGGACCGGGGAGTATCCAAACGGACGTATCCTCCACCCGGGACATCTCATGATTGCGCCGCTCCTTACGTCGTTGCTGCTCGTCCTCCAATCTCGCGCTCCGATGGACTCCGCGACCGTCACCCGTGTGCTGAATCAGCTGCGCACGAGCGACTCCACCGTGTGCGCGCTCGCCGGGGAAGCGTTGACCAATTACGGCGGGTTCTGGGGCCACTGGGGCCGCGGGTTCGGCGATCCCGTCATGCCGATGCCGCAGCCGATGCCGATGCCGATGCCCATGCCGGGTGGGGGCGGCATTGGAATGCACGTCGGCATGCGCGGGAAGAGGAGCGACCTGGATCCCGCCGTGCTGGGCGCATTCCGCGCTGTCATCCGCGACGACAACCGCTGCGTGCGCAACATCGCGGCGCGCGTCCTGGGCAACCACGGCGGCACCGGGACGTACGAGCTCTTCCTCAGCCTGCTGCGCGATGCGCGCGCGGATGTGCGCGAGACCGGCGCGCTCGGCCTCGGGGAGCTCGAAGACCTCCGGGGCATCAATCCCCTGAGTGAGGCGCTCGCGCGCGATGACAGTCCTGCCGTTCGTATGATCGCCGCCTGGGCGCTCGGAGAAATAGAAGACAAAGTCGCGATCGACGCGCTGGCTCGGGCGCTGAGTGACCGCGCGCCCGAGGTGCGTCGCACCGCGGCGTGGGCCCTGGGCGAAATCGAAGACGCGCGGGCGGTGCGCCCGCTCGGAGCCGCCCTCAACGATCCGGTGCTGGACGTCCGGCTCGTCGCCGTATGGGCACTGGGAGAAATCGAAGATGTGTCGGCGGTCCCAACCTTGACCACCGCGACGAAGGACCGCGACCCGCGCGTTCGTCAGCAGGCGGCCTGGGCGCTGGGCGAGATCGAAAAGGCCGAAGGGATCAGCCCGCTCGAAGCATTGCTCCGAGATCCGGTGGCCGAGGTACGGAAAACGGCGATCTGGGCGCTCGGCGAGATCGAGGATGGGGGCGCGGTTCCAGCACTCGCCGTCGCGCTCAAAGACTCCGATCCGGAGGTGCGGGCGCTGTCGGCGTGGGCCCTGGGCGAGATCGAGGATGGCGGCGCGGTCGACCCGCTGCTCGCCGCCCTGAAGGACAGCGATGAAGACGTGCGCGCGACCGCCGCGTGGGCGCTGGGTGAAATCGAAAGCCCGCGTGCCCGTGAGGGCCTCACGGCGGCACAGCAGGACGAAGTCGGATCCGTCCGCCGTGCAGCGACGTGGGCCCTGCGGCAAATCGACGACGAGGACGATCCGCGCGTGCGCGTGCACGTGCGGCCGCGGGTGAAGGTCAAGCCGTGATGCGGCCGCGTTCCACGACCTGAAAGTAGTCCCGCAGCTCCTCGGCTTCCCGCACGTCGTCCCAGCCGAGGAGCTGCTTCATGTGCGCCGCCACCTTGGCGACGACCGACCGCGCGTGGTCGGGGACCTCATAGAACAGGTGGAGCCGGCGGACAAGCGCGTCCTGCACACGGACGGCCATCTCCCGCTCAACCGCGTACGTGACCTCCGCCCAGATCTCCGGCCGGCCGGCGAGGATCGGCGCGCCGAGCCGCCGGTCGCGGTCGACCAGATTGAGCACGGCGGCCGCCTCGCTGCCGTAACTCGCCACCAGGTGTCGAGCCGTGGCGTCGGGGGCGCCGCGCGCCCGCGCGGCCTCGACGAGGACCTCGAGGTCTCGGGCTTCGCCGCCCGGCAAGGGCAGCGTGTCGGTCGGGGAGCGCGGTGGGAGCGGGCGTCCATCGAGCGCGTGCAGTCGCGCCGCAACGCGATCGACGACATCGCGCGCCATGACTCGATACGTCGTCAGTTTGCCGCCGGCGATCGAAATGAGGCCGTGCTCGCTTTCGAAAACCTTGTGCTCGCGTGAAACCTGCGATGGGCTCGCGTGGTCCTCGCGGAGCAAGGGTCGGAGGCCCACCCATGCCGACACCACATCATTCGGCGCGAGATGCGCGTGCGGAAATGCCGCGTTGGCGGAGCGCAGCAAATACGTCACATCCGCCGCCGTCACGCGGAGCGCGTCTGGGGACGCATCGGCGTCCGTGTCGGTCGTCCCGATGTAGGAGAGATCGCCCCAGGGCAGCACGAACATCACGCGGCCGTCGATGGGTGAGAACAACGTCACCGCGTGCTCGTTCGCGAGACGCCGGCGCGGGACGGTGACATGCGCCCCCTTGGTGAGCCGCAAGATCGCCGGGGCGTTCGGGTCGTCGAGCCGGCGCAGCTGATCGGACCACGGCCCCGTCGCGTTGACCACCACCTGCGCCCGAATCGTTGTGGTCTGACCGGTGAGCAGGTCGCGCACGACGGCCGCGCCGATGCGTCCGTCGGGCTTCAGCAGCGCCGTCGTCTCGACATAGTTCGCCGCGAGCGCCCCCGCGCGCAGCGCGCTGCGCAGGGTCGCGATGACCAGGCGCGCGTCGTCGGTTTGGGCGTCGTAATACAGCGCCGCCCCGATCAGGCCGCGGTCGCGGAGCCCCGGCTCGACGCGCCGCACCTTCTTTGCACGCAGCCAGCGATGCCACCGCACGTTGCGGAATGCGGAGAGCAGGTCGTAGAGCCACATGCCTGCGCGCAGCTTCCACGCCGGGACGCGCCCGCCCCGATACACGGGGAAGAGAAACGCGAGTGGCCGCACGAGGTGGGGCGCAATCGTGAGGAGCACGCGCCGTTCGTGGCTCGCCTCGAACACCAGACGGAACGCGCCCTGCTCGAGGTAGCGGATGCCGCCGTGGATCAGCCGTGAGGAATGCGACGACGTTCCCGCCCCGAAGTCGGCCTTATCGATCAGCGCCGTGCGGAACCCGCGCGCCGCGGCATCGCGCGCAATCCCCGCCCCCGTGATGCCGCCGCCAATGATGAGGACATCCACGGGCGTCTCGACCATGGAGGCCCAGGCTGCGGCTCGCGTTTGCTCCAACTCCCCTCCACTTGGGGCTGGTGGTAGGTTTCGATTCCCGGGAAGAGGGGAAGAATCTAATGCCGAGTCTCAACGGTCGTCGCGTGGCTGTCATCGCCGGCGTCCGTACGCCGTTTGCCAAAGCCGGCACCGTGCTGAAGGACGTGCGTGCCGTGGATCTCGCGCGCTACGCCGGGCGCGAGCTGCTCGAGCGCACCAATCTGGATGGCACGGACGTCGACGAAGTCATTTTCGGTCAGGTCGTGCCGTCGGCGCTCGTGCCGAATATCGGACGCGAAGTGAGTCTGCTACCGCAGTTCCCCAAGGAGCTCCCCGCCTATTCACTGAATCGCGCATGCGCCTCGGCCAATCAGGCGATCACCGCCGCGCAGGACCAGATCGCCCTGGGGCACGCGAATGTGATCATCGCGGGAGGCGCCGAAGCGCTGTCGGACATTCCCATCCTGGCGTCGCGGCGACTCGCGGACATCCTGGTTGAAGCGAGCAAGGCCAAGTCCTTCCCCGCGCGCGTCAAGACATTCGCCAAGATTCGCCCGAAAGACCTCGTCCCGGTGGCGCCCGCGATCGCGGAGCCCTCGACCGGGATGTCGATGGGCCAGTCCGCCGAGAAAATGGCGAAGGAGAATCACATCTCGCGTGAAGCGCAGGACCGCTGGGCGTTGCGCAGTCACCAGCTGGCCGCGCAGGGCACGGCCGATGGTCGCCTGACCGCCGAGATCGTGCCGTGGCTGCCGACGCGTCCCGGCGACGCCATCGTGCAGCAGGACAACGGTATTCGCACCGACACCTCGCTTGAGCAGATGGCGAAACTCAACCCCGTGTTCGATCGCCGCTACGGCAGCGTCACCGCCGCGAACTCCTCTCCGCTCACCGATGGGGCCTCGGCCGTCCTCCTCATGAGCGACGAGAAGGCGCGCGCGCTCGGGTACGAGCCGCTCACGTACATCCGGTCTTACGCGGTCGCCGCCGTGGACCCGGGGTGGCAGCTGCTGCAGGCACCGATTTGGGCCGTCCCCAAGGCACTCGAGCGCGCCGGCATCCAATGGAAGGACCTCGGCTTGATCGAGATTCACGAAGCCTTCGCGGCGCAGGTGCTCTCGAATCTTCAAGGCTTCGCGGCCAAAGGCTGGGAGATCAACGAGGACATCATCAACGTCATGGGTGGCTCGATCGCTGTCGGCCATCCCTTCGGCGCGACCGGTGGGCGGCTCGTCACCACGCTCTCCAACGAGATGCGCCGGCGCGACGTGCAGTTCGGGCTGATCTCCGTGTGCGCGCAGGGCGGGATGGGATTCGCGATGGTGTTGGAGCGCCGCTGATGGCCACCATCGCCCCCCCTCCCACCGCGCGGACGGCGCCCGCCCTCACCTGGGATGTTGCGGACGGGATTGCCACGGTCGTGCTCGATCTCAAGGGCCAGCCGGTGAACGTCATCTCGCGGGCGGTAAAAGACGAATTCCTCGCCTGCTTCGCCGCGCTGGCGGACGATCCGAGTGTGAAGGCCGTTGCGTTCTTCTCCGGCAAGGCGGAAAATTTCATCGCCGGCGCCGATATCGAGGAGTTCGTCACCCTCAGCTCGGCGGCCGAAGCCGAGCGCCTGTCGGCCGACGGCCAGGACATGCTGGATCGCATCGCCCGCTTTCCCAAGCCGATCGCCGTCGGCATTCACGGAGCCTGTTTGGGCGGTGGTTTCGAGTTCGCGCTCGCCTGTCATTACCGCGTCGCCACCGACCACCCGAAGACGCAGATCGGTTTGCCCGAAGTACAGCTCGGCATCTTGCCTGCCGCCGGCGGCTGCCAGCGGCTGCCCCGGCTCGTCGGCGCCCGTGCCGCGCTCGACATGATTCTCGCCGGCAAGAGCGAGCGCGCCCCCAAAGCATTCCGACTGGGGATGGTGGATGAGCTGGTGCCGCCGCCGATCCTCGCCGACATCACGCTGGCCGCGGCGAAGCGCATGGCGGGCGGCTGGCGCCCCAAGCGCAAACGCCCGGGCGGCTTCGTCGGATTTCTGCTCGACGGCAATTCGCTCGGCCGGCGGCTCGTGTTCCGCAGCGCGCGCAAACAGGTGCTCGAGCGGACCGGTGGAAACTATCCCGCACCGCTCGCCGCGCTCGAGGCGATCGAGTACGGACTGAAGCGCGGTATCACCGAAGGCCTGAAACGCGAAGCGCAGTTGTTCGGGCAGCTCGCGGTGACCGATGTCTCACGCAAGCTCGTCCAGATCTTTTTCGCGACGAATCAGCTCAAGAAGGATCCCGGTGTCGCCGACGCGCCGCCGCCGGTGCGCGTCGAGCGGCTTGGCATTATCGGCTCGGGCTTCATGGGCTCCGGCATCGCCGGCACCGCGGTGTCTCAGGCCGAGGTCGACGTGCGCATGAAGGACGCGGACCTGGGCCGCGTCGCGCAGGGAATTCTCGCGGCGCGAGCGATTCTGGATGACCGGCTGAAGCGGCGTCGCATCACCAAGTTCGAATACGCGCGGCTCGTCGCGCTGCTCTCGGGTGGTGACAGCTACACAGGCTTCGGCCGCGCGGAGCTGACGATCGAGGCGGTGTTCGAAGAGCTGGGAGTGAAACAACAGGTCCTGCGGGACGTCGAAGCCGTTCTGCCATCTAACGGCGTCTTTGCGTCGAACACCTCGACGATCCCGATCACCCGCATCGCCGAAGCGGCGCGCGCGCCGGAGCGCGTCATCGGGATGCATTTCTTTTCGCCCGTCGCGAAGATGCCGCTGGTCGAAGTCATACCGGGCGCGCGCACGGAGCCGCAGACCGTGAGTACCGCGGTCGCATTCGGCCGGCGGATGGGCAAGACCGTGATCGTCGTGAAGGACAGCCCGGGATTCTGGGTGAACCGAATCCTTGCTCCCTACCCGAACGAAGTTGGCCACCTCCTGGCGGAGGGCGCGTCGATCGAAGACATCGACAGCATGGCGGTGCGTTTCGGATTCCCGGTTGGGCCAGTCACGCTGCTCGACGAGGTCGGCCTCGATGTCGCCGTCAAGGTGGCGGGCGTGATGCAGGAGGCGTACGGCGAGCACATCGTGCCGGTCCCTGGCGAAGGCATCGCCGCGTTGGTGAAGGCCGGCCGCCTCGGACGCAAATCGGGCCGAGGCTTCTATCACTATAAGGGCGGCAAGAAACGCGGCGTGGATGACAGTGTATACGGTCTGCTTGGCGTTCATCCCAACGGCGGCCCGCGTCCCGCGGAGATCCTGCAGCGGCTCGTGCTCGGCATGGTCAATGAGGCGGCGCGGGCCCTGGGCGAGGGCGTGGTCCGCAATCCGCGAGACGGCGACATCGGCGCGATCTTCGGATTCGGCTTCCCGCCCTTCCGCGGCGGCCCGCTGCGGTACGCGGATGACCTCGGTGCCGAACGCGTTCTGAGCGATCTCGAGCATCTCGCCGAGCGACACGGTGTCCGCTTCGCGCCATCCGAGGTATTGCGGGAGCATGCCCGTCGGGGAACCAAGTTCTACGCCTGATGCTGCGCGCCGCATTCCTGTGGTTGAGCGAGCAGCCCCGCATCTTTCGGTTCGTTCGACGGAATCGACTCGCGCGCAAACTGGCATCGCGGTTCGTCGCGGGCGAAACGATCGACGACGCCGTCACCACGTTGCGCGACCTCAACCGCAGCAACCTGTCCGCGTCGCTCGACTTGCTCGGCGAAGCGGTGCTGCATGCCGAGGAAGCGCAGCGGGCCTGCCGGACGTATCTCGATCTCTTGGGCCGCATTCGCGCGGCCCATGCCGACGCCAATGTCTCGGTCAAACTCACGCAGATGGGGCTCGACATCGATGAGCAGCAGTGCATCGGCAACATGCGCGCCATCATCGGCAAGGCGAAGCAATACGATTCGTTCGTGCGCATCGACATGGAGCAGTCCAGCTACACCGCGAAGACCATCGCGCTCTTCAAGGACATCTTCTATCCCGAGTTCGGCAATGCCGTGGGCGTCGTGCTGCAATCGTACCTGCGGCGTACCGCGGCCGATGTGGACACGATGATCCGCCTGGGCGCGCGCGTGCGGCTCTGCAAGGGGGCGTACCAGGAGCCGGAGGACGTCGCCTTCCCCGAAAAACGTGACGTGGATGCCAACTTCATCGACTGCATGGAGCAGCTGATGGAGCGCGGCAACTATCCGGGTATCGCGACGCACGATCTGAAGATCATCGACCACGCAAAGGCCTTCGCGCAGCGGCGCAAGATTCCCGTCGAGCGGTTCGAATTTCAGATGCTGAACGGGGTCCGCCGCGACCTGCAGCACCGGTTGCGACGCCAAGGCTACAACATGCGCGTGTACGTGCCGTTCGGAACGCACTGGTATCCGTACTTGATGCGCCGTTTGGCCGAGCGCCCCGCCAACATCGCGTTCCTCACGTCGAACATCCTGAAGGAATCGGTACACCGGCGTCGCTGATGGACGACACCACGTTGGGGGGCTATCAAGAAGTTCACGGCCGCCCGCCGGCGTTCGGCGCCACGGACGGCCAGGCGTACTCCGTCGCCACGTTCGCCGACGATGCCGGTGCCGATGGCCGCTATGGCGCCGCGCTGTTGTTCGTGCGCTGGGGCGAAGGCGAGCGCCCGGTGGGACACCTCGAGACCGACTATCTCGCGTTCGGCGCGACGCCGGATGAAGCGCTGGGGCCGGTGCTGGCGCTCACGCTGGAGCAGGTGAAGGCGTATCTCGATCAGTGCGTCGCCCGGAGCAAGGCGTGACCGCACCGCTCATGACCGGTGTGGTCCTCGCGCGCACCGCCGGCGGCTATCGCGTCCACACCGACGCCGGCGAAGTCACCGCCACGCTCCGTGGCAAGCTGAAGTATCAGGACTCCGACCGCGTCGTGCCGGGCGACGTCGTGGTCCTCGAGGGATCGACGATCGCCGAGATTCGTCCCCGGCGGTCCGTGCTCGCCCGCCGCGCGGCGCGGGGCAGCAGCGGCGCTGGTCCTCGGCGCTCGCAACCAGTCGCCGCGAACGTGGATCAGGTGATCGTCGTGACTTCCGCCCGTGATCCAGAGCCGAGTCCCCGGATGATCGACCGGTTCCTCGTCATCGCGGAAGCGAACGGCCTTCCGGCGGCGGTGGTCCTGAACAAGATCGAGCTTGACCGCATGATCGAGGAGACCCTGACGCGCCGCTTCAAGACCGCCGGCTATCAATTGCTGGGAACGTCGGTGAAGGCGGAGGAAGGCCTCCCAGCGCTGCGCGACTTGCTCCGTGGCCGTCATTCGGTCTTCACGGGTGCATCGGGCGCGGGGAAATCGAGCTTGCTGAACGCTCTGGAGCCTGGCCTCAAGCTGCGCGTGGGTGCGATCAGCGAAAAATGGCGGACCGGCAAACACACGACGACGGCGGCGGAGTTGGTGCCCATTGCCGGCGTCGGCTACGTCGTGGATACGCCCGGCCTGCGGGAAGTGGGGGCCTGGGGCATCGATCCCAACGCGCTCGGCGCGTGCTTTCCGGAGTTCCGGCCGTTTCTCGACCAGTGCCGCTTCGACAATTGCCGGCACCTGGCCGAGCCCGGCTGTGCGGTGCGCGCCGCGCCGGCTGGCGCGATCGATCCCGACCGGCTGCTGTCGTACGAGCGGATCTACGAGGAGATCAGCGAGCCTTCCTGGTCCAGCGGCCGGCGTCGCGGGAGGTGACCTTGGCCATCATCTGGGCGAACGCGTCGTCGAGATCGACGCGCTGCGAGTTGGCGATGCAGATCACCACAAAGAGAATGTCGGCAAGCTCCATGGCCAGCGAGCCGGCCGCCTCATCCGCTTTCCTTTTCTTCGGGCCGAATTGGTGATTGATCTCGCGAGCCAGCTCGCCGACCTCCTCGGCCAGTCGCGCCACGTTGGCGAGTGGCGGGAAATAGCCTTCTTCGAACTGGCTCACCCAGTCGTCGACCCGCTGCTGCGCTTCACGCAAGCTCATGGCTGACCTCGTCGCGCCGTTTCGCGGGGAGCGCTATGCCGCCGTGAATCGGCTCAGTTTCCTGATCGCGCCGCCCTACGATGTGATCGATCTCGTCGAGCGCGCGCGGTATGCCGCATTGGACCGGGACAATATCGTGCACATCATGCTCCCGGAAGCGCCGCCGGGCGCCGCCGAGGAAGAGCGTTACCGCGTTGCCGCGGAACGCCTGGCCGCGTGGCGCCGTGGCGGTGTGTTGCAACGCGATCCGGAACCGGTGCTGTACGTGCTGGCCCAGGAATTCACACTGCCGACGGGAGAACGCCGCACGAGGCGCGGCGTGTTCGCTGCGGTCGCGGCGGAGGGCTACGAGCCGGGCCGGATTCGACCGCACGAACATACCCATGCCGGACCCAAGGCTGACCGCCTGGCGCTCATGCGCGCGACCGCAACCAACATCGAATCGATCTTTCTCCTGGCGCCCGATCACGATCGTGCGCTGGCGAGCGCGGTTGCCGCGGCGTCGTCGGGCAAGCCCGATGCGACGGCCGAATTGAACGGCGTCGGGATTCGCCTCTGGATCGTACGCGACCCGTCCCGCGTCCCCCTTCCCCCGTCCCCGTTGTACATCGCCGACGGGCATCACCGTTACGAGACCGCCAGCGCGTACACTCGGGAGAACCCGAAGGCGGATCGCGTGCTCGCGCTCATCGTATCGGCGCAGGATCCGGGCCTCGCGGTGCTGCCCACGCACCGCGTGATCTTCGGGCCCGGGCGCGAAGTGGAGCGCCTGTTGCCGCGCTGGCATGAGTGGTTCGACGTGCAGCCGGTCGCCCCGGACCGTGACCCATTGACGGTCCTCGCTTCCCTCGGTCGCTATCGGACGGCCTGTCTCGTCGCTGACCGCTCGCGGATCCTGGCGCTGCTCCTCAAGCCGAGCGCGCTCCCTGATCGACTGCCGAGCCTGGCGCAAAGCGCCGCGGTCCGCGATCTCGATGTCGCGCGGATCGAATCACTGGTCGTGAAGGAGGTGCTGGCCGCGGGAACGTCAACGCCGATCATCCGCTACGTTCCTGACGGTACCGAGGCACTCGGCATGGTTCAGCGCGGCGGTGCGGCCGTGGCGGTGCTCCTGAATCCCACCAAGGTGGAGCAGGTGTTTGCCGTGGCGGACGCCGGCGATGTGATGCCGCCGAAATCCACCTACTTCATTCCGAAGGTGCCGAGCGGTCTAGTCTTGCGGTCCCTGTCGTAGCGCCGCGATGAGGGCCTTGCAGAACTGCGGCAGGTCGGCGGGCGTGCGCGAGGAGATGAGATTGCCATCGACGACGACGGCGCTGTCCTCCCAGACGACCCCGGCATTCTCCATATCGTCCTTGATCGCGCGCACGCTGGTCGCGCGTTTGCCCTTGAGGATCTGCGCCGAGATGGGCACCCAACCCGCGTGACAGATGAACGCGACCGGCTTTCCCGCCTGGTAGATCTCGCGGGTGAGCCGCAGGACCTTGTCGGAACGCCGTAGTTGATCGGGCGCAAATCCGCCGGGAATGACGAGGGCGTCGAAATTGGACGCGTCGACTTGATCGACGTTCGTGTCGACGGTGACCGGATAGCCTCGTTTGCCCGGATAGGTTTTCTCGCCCATTCCGGCGACGGTGGTGCTGGCGCCTTCCTCCTCGAGTCGAATCTTCGGGTACCACAGCTCGAGATCCTCGTAGAGCGGAGCAGCAAAGAAGAGTATGCGCTTCCCTTTGAGCGTCATGCGGGAATGCTAACAAATCGACGGAAGGACGGAAGGACGTCCTTCCGTCATTCCGTCGCAGTTGTAGTTTTTCTCCCGTGAGGCCACGCCAGCAAATTCTCGACAATCTGGACACGGTTTACCGCGAAGCGTACGAGCGCGCCAAAGCGGCAAAAGACGATCGCCGCATGGCAGACCTCGACGCCGCGTATCAACGCGAACAGCTGCTGCTCGAAGTCCTCTTGGATATCCGCGACGGCCTGACTGCTCCCGCGAAGCCAAAGCCACAGGCCGACGCGGGAGGCAATCCGATGGCCGCGCTCGACACCATTCGTCGGATTACCAGGCTCCGTTAGGAGGTCTCTCGTGCGTCGTGCGTCCTACGTCGTTGCGCTGGCTCTGCTCGCCGGCTGCGGCTCGAAGGCAGAGATCGTCATCCAGGGCGGCGCCGTCTGGACAGGTCTCTCGGCGGGCCGTGGCCGGCCGGGCGCGGTCGCGATCGTCGGCGGCAAGATCCTCGCCGTCGGCGACTCGGCGGAGATCTCGCGCTACATCGGGTCCAAGACGCAGGTCCTCGAGGCCCGCGGCGGGCTCATCATGCCCGGCTTGGCGGACGGCCACACGCACTTCGTCGACGGCGGCTTTCAGCTCGCCTCCGTAGATCTGCGGGATGCCGCGACGCCGCAGGAGTTCGTGCGTCGGTTGAAGGAGTACGCCTCGCACCTCAAGCCTGGCGAATGGATCCTGGGCGGCGATTGGGATCACACGCTCTGGCGGGGCGCGCCGCTGCCGCACCACGAATGGATCGATTCGGTCACGCCGAATAATCCCGTTTTCATCTCCCGCCTCGACGGGCACATGGCGTTGGCCAATGCCGCCGCGATGCGCGCGGCGAAGATCACGAGTGCGACCCGCAACCCCGTCGGCGGAGAAATCCCCCGCGATGCTCGCGGTGCGCCGATCGGCATTTTCAAGGACAACGCCGAGGATCTGGTCGGAGCCGCCATCCCGGCTCCATCCGCCGAGCAAGAAGACTCCGCGCTGTCGCGCGCGCTGGCCCACGCCGCATCCCTCGGGGTCACCGCGACGGGGAACATGTCGGCCTCGTGGGCGAACCTTGCCGCGTACAAGCGCATGGAGCGCGCCGGCCGGATGACGATCCGCGTCTCGCTCTATCTGCCGATAGAAGACTGGCGCACCGTCGCCGACAGCGTTCGGCAACACGGCGCCGGCGATGATTGGGTGCGGATCGGTGGGGTCAAAGGATACATGGACGGCTCGGCGGGATCGCGGACGGCATTTTTCTTCGAGCCGTTCTCGGATTCCGCCGGCTACCGCGGTTTGATGCGGCAACCGGAGTCCGATATGCGCGCGTGGGTCGGCGCTGCGGATTCCGCGGGGCTGCAAATCGCCGTGCACGCCATCGGCGACCGCGCCAACGCGATCATTCTCGCGATCTACGACAGCATCGCCCGGGCGCACGGCGCGCGCGACCGCCGCCTGCGCGTCGAGCACGCGCAGCATTTGCGGCCGCAAGAGATTCCGCTGTTCGGCGCCCGTCGCGTCGTGCCGTCGATGCAGCCCTATCATGCGATCGATGACGGGCGCTGGGTCGAGCAGCGTATCGGGCCAGAACGCATCAAGACGACCTACGCCTTCCGTACCCTGCTCGACACGGACGCCCCCTTGGCATTCGGATCTGACTGGACCGTTGCCCCGCTCGATCCGATGCTCGGTGTCTACGCCGCGGTCACGCGCCGCACCCTCGATGGCAAGAACCGGAACGGGTGGGTGCCGGACCAGAAGATCACGGTGGGCGAGGCGTTGCGCGCGTACACCTACGGCAATGCGTGGGCTACGTTCAACGAGCAGAAGTGGGGCACGCTGGCGGGGGGGCGTTTCGCGGACGTCGTGGTGCTGGATCGCGATCCGTTCGCCGTGGCACCGGAATCGCTCGGCACCATCAAGCCGCGGTTTACGATCGTGGGCGGCAAGGTGGTCTACCGAAAACAGTAGAACGGTCTAGCCTGAGTATTTGAATCCAGCCTCGGCGAGGGTGAGGGGCTCTCCCTCGTGCTCCACGCCCGCTCCGACGACTTCGCCGAGCACGAGCGTGTGGTCGCCGGCCGGTAGCGTCGCCACAACGCGGCACTCGACCCATCCCAGGCTGTCCGCCAACACTGGGACTCCCGACACGGGCGCCGGCTTCGTCTTGAGTCCCTTGAGCTTCTGTGGCGCCTGATCGGAGTTGCGTCCGAGCTTGCCCGCGAGATCGCGCTGGCCGGTCAGCAGCAGATTGATTGCAAAGTGATGCGAATTGCGGACCATCCCGATCGTTTTGGAAGTATTCTCGATCGCGACCACGACCATCGGCGGTTCGAACGCGGCTTGCGTGATCCAGTTGGCGGTCATGCCATGTTCTTCGCCGTCGTGTGCGACGGTTACGACATATAGGCCGTAAGGGAAGTGACGCAGAATCGCCTTTTTGGCGGCTTCGTCCATGACTGAAGTGGGAATCTAGGCTATTTTCAACCCTATGGCGTCACGCTCCCGCGCGGCCCCCGCGACCCCTCGACCCACAAAAGCATCGACGGCGCTTTCCAAGGCCGATCTGCTCGACATCTACCGCCTGATGCTCCTGTCGCGCCGCATCGACGACAAGGAGATCCAGCTCAAGCGTCAAAACAAGATCTTTTTCCAGATTTCTGGAGCCGGACACGAGGGTGTCCTCGTCGCGGCCGGGAAGGCGCTGCGGCCGAGCTATGACTGGTTTTATCCGTATTATCGCGACCGCGCGCTTTGCCTGACCCTCGGCATGACGCCGACCGAGATGTTTCTCTCCGCGGTCGGTGCGGCGGACGATCCCAATTCCGGCGGGCGGCAGATGCCGTCGCACTGGGGGCACAAGCAGCTCAACATCGTCAGCCAATCGAGCCCGACCGGCACGCAGTTTCTCCAGGCGGTCGGATGCGCCGAAGCGTGGCTGCGCTACAGCAGAATCGACGACCTGAAAGAGAAGCCGATCCACGGCGATGAGGTCGTCTACTGCTCCGCCGGCGATGGGACCACGAGTGAAGGTGAGTGGTGGGAAGCGCTCAACACGGCCAGCAACCTCAAGCTACCGGTACTGTTCCTCATCGAAGACAACAAGTACGCCATTTCGGTCCCGATCGAAGTGCAGACCGCTGGCGGATCGGTCTCCAAGCTGGTGAGCAATTTCCCCAACCTGCGGATCGAAGAAGTCGACGGCTGCGACCCGATCGCGTCGTACGAGGCGCTGACGCGGTCGGTCGAGTGGTGCCGGCAGCGGAAGGGACCCGCCCTCGTCCACGCTCATGTCACCCGGCCCTACTCTCACTCCCTGTCAGACGACGAGATCCTCTACAAGCCGGCCCGCGAGCGCGAGGAGGAGGCCAAGCGCGATGCTGTGGCGACCTTCCCCAAGCGCCTGCTCGCCGACGGCGTGGCCACGGAATCCGAGATCGAGGCGATCAAGGCGCAAGTCGAGGAGGAGGTCCAAGTGGCCGCGGACATGGCGCTCGCCTCGCCGCAGCCCAAACCGGAATCCGCGCTCCTCTGGGTCTACTCGCCCGATGTCGATCCGACCTCGGAGCAATTCGATACCGAGGACGACCCGCATTTTACCGGCGAGCCCACGACGATGGTGGATCTGCTCAACGCCTGCATGAAGGACGAGATGGCGCGCGACCCGCGCATCGTGGTTTTCGGGGAAGACGTCGCCGACGTCAGTCGCGAGCAGTACCTCAAGGAAGTGAAGGGCAAGGGTGGCGTCTTCAAAGTGACGTGGGGACTGCAGCGCCAGTTCGGCAGTGACCGCGTCTACAACTCACCGCTCGCCGAGGCAAACATCGTGGGGCGGGCGATCGGATTGGCAACGCGCGGGCTCAAGCCCGTCGTCGAGGTCCAGTTCTTCGACTACATCTGGCCGGCCTACCACCAGCTTCGCAATGAGCTCGCGACGATTCGGTGGCGCTCGAGCAACGCGTTCAGCGCACCCGCGGTCGTGCGGGTGACGTACGGCGGCTACCTCAAGGGAGGCTCGGTCTATCACTCTCAAACCGGCGCCGTCATTTTCACCTCGGTGCCCGGGCTGCGGGTCATCTGCCCAGCGACGGCGCTCGATGCGAACGGCCTGCTGCGTACCGCGATCCGCTGTGACGACCCCGTCATCTTCCTCGAACACAAACACCTCTACCGCCAGACCTACAACAAAGCCCCGAATCCCGGCCCGAACTTCATGATTCCGTTCGGCAAGGCCAAGGTGGTGCGGGAGGGGACGGCGCTTACCGTCGTCGCGTACGGCGCCGTGGTGCAGCGGGCGCTCGTCGCGGCCAAGGAGCTCGAAGAGAAAGAAGGTGTGAGTGTCGAGGTCATCGACCTGCGATCGCTCTCACCCGTTGACTGGGAGACGATCGACGCCTCCATCAAGAAGACCAACAAGGTGATCGTGGCGTACGAAGACGCGTACTCCTGGGGGTACGGCGCCGAGATCGCCGCCCGCATCGCCGACCAGTGTTTCCCGTGGCTCGACGCGCCGGTCAGGCGTGTGGCGTCGACCGATACGTTCGTCGGGTACGCGCCCAACCTCGAAGACTACATCCTGCCACAGGTGGAGGATCTCGCACAGGCGATGCGCGAGCTGCATGCGTTCTAAGCCGGCACTCGCGTACACGCTTCTCTTTTTCCTGTCGGGCGCCACCGGGCTCATCTACGAGCTGCTCTGGGTCCGCGTTCTCTATCAGTCGTTCGGCTCCACCATCCAATCCGTCACGACCGTCGTTGCCGCCTACATGGGTGGCCTCGGCCTTGGCGCGTGGTGGTTGGGCCGTGCCGCGGACCGCGCGCCGCGGCCGGCCGTGCTGTATGGCTGGCTCGAAATCGCGATTGGCGCGTTCGGCATCATCTCGCCGCTGGTGCTCGGCCTCGCGCACTGGATCTACATCGGCACTGCGGGAGCACTGTCGCTGGGAGGTGCGGCCAGTGTCGCGCTCCGCTTTGGCCTGGCCGCGCTGGTCCTGATGATCCCCACCACGCTCATGGGCGGAACGCTGCCCGTGTTGACCCGCGCGCTCATGGGCGAGGATCGCGGATTGCTCAAACCGTCGCTCGGCCGTCTGTATGGCTTGAACACACTCGGTGCGATGACCGGCACCGCGCTCGCCGGATTTTTCCTCATCGAGTTTGTCGGCGTGCGCGCATCACTCTGGGCAACCGCGGCGCTCAATCTGGCGATCGGCTGGGTAGCGATCTCGCTGGGAAGACGAGAGAGCTCCTCCGGCGCGGGCCCCGAGCCCGCGGCTCAACAAATCCAACCCGCTCCCCCCGCCCGCCCCGCCCCCCCCACATCCGATCACCTTCGAACACTGGCGCTCGTTCTGCTGGGGCTGACGGCGTTCGCTTCGCTACTTGATGAGATCGCCTGGACCCGCGTGCTGATCATGATTGTCGGCGGATCCACATACGCGTTCACACTGATCCTGCTCGTCTTCTTGATGGGCATCGGCCTCGGCAGCCTCATCGTTGCCAAGCGCAGCACGCCGCGGATCGATACAGCCGCCAGCGCCGCCCTCGCACAGGGAATCACGGGGCTGGGTGCGGCCGCGCTGTTCGTCTTCTTCGGGCTATTGCCCTCGTACATCATCGCGATTTTCCAAATCCCCGATCTCAGCGCTGTCCTACGCCTCCTCCTCATGGCGGTGGCTGTCGGCGCGGTCGTCCTGATCCCGGCGATCGGCATGGGAATGACCTTTCCCCTGCTGACTGATCTCACCGCCAGAAGTCGCGACGCGCGCGGCGCCGACGTCGGCGTGGCCTACGCACTCAACACGATCGGCAGCATCCTCGGCGCGGTCCTCACGGGATTCGTGCTGGTCGTCCTGCTGGGGACCCAGGCCACCTTGCGGATTGGATTGGCCGTGAATGGAATCGCCGCGCTCGCTCTGGGGCTGATCGCTTCGCGCGGCGTCGCGGAAGGGTCGACGGACGATCGCCGCGTTCGGACGCGCGTGTTGGCCGGCGCCGGGCTCGGCACATTGGCCTTCGTTGCCGCCGCGGCGGCGCCTGGTTGGAGCACGCGCCTGATCGACCTGGGGCCGACGATTTACGCGCGGCAGCGCATGGACAAACCGGCGCGACAGCGGTTCCTCGCACACCGCGGCGTGCGCCAGCTCGCGTTCCGGGAAGGCCCCAACGCCACGGTAAGTGTGTGGGAGGGTGAGACAGGCCGATCCCTGCGCGTAAACGGCAAGGTCGACGCGTCCGATCGGGGCGACATGGATACACAGGTGATGATCGGCCTCGCGCCGGCGGTCGCCCGCCCCGGTGCCGCATCCGCGTTCTTGATCGGTTATGGGACGGGGGTCACCGCCCAGGTCCTTGCCTCGATCCCCGGTATGCAGCGTCTCAAAGTCGTGGAAATCGAGCCGGCCGTGGTAGCGATGGACAGCCTGTTCCGTGCTGTAAATGGTTCGGTCCTCTCTCGCCCGGGCGTCCAGGTCCTCATCGATGACGCGCGTAGCGCGCTACAGCTCGACCGGCAGCGCTATGATGTGATCGTCTCTGAGCCGTCCAATCCCTGGGTGGCGGGCATTGCGACCCTCTACACCCCCGAGTTCTTCCGCATCGCCAGTGGCCGGCTCACCACCGGCGGGGTCTTCTGCCAATGGATTCAGCTCTACCAGCTGCCGCTGCCGGTTGTCGCCGGCATCGTACGAAGCCTGCGCGAGGTATTCCCCCACGTGCATGTGTGGTTTGGGGGCACATCGGACCTCGTCGTGCTCGCGTCCGCGCGGCCGCTCACCTACGATCGCACCTGGCTCACGCACCTGATCGCCCCCGGCGGAGCGTTGCATCCGCTGGCCAGAGAATGGCTGAGTCTCGAATCGACTGACCAGTACTTTGGCCGCATGCTGCTCGGCGACTCCGGCGTGGGGCGTCTCGTCGCACGGGCGACCTTCGGCCATAGCGATGATCGCCCGCGGCTCGAGTTCGAGGCCGCGCGCCGCTTTCTCGATCCCGGGCTCCTGGCCCACGCCGTCTTCGACTCCCTGACGGAGATGGGAAATGGCGACAGCGGGACGGCCCCCTTCGCGCTGTTGCGAATACTCGCCACGCGACGCAGCGACGCGGGCGTGCTCCCGTATCTCGATGCGGCCCGCCGCGCGCAACCGACCGTGGCGGAGTGGAGCGTTCGCAGCGCGGGGATTCAACTGGCCTTAGGGGACACCGCGCAAGCCGACTCCTTGCTCGGTGTCACGCTGGCTCACAACGCGGGAGCGCCCTCGCCCGATGCGCTGCTCATGCACGGCTTGCTGGCGGCCGCGCGCAAAGAGCCGCTGGCCGCCCGGGCACTGGGCGAAGCGCTTGCCGCGGGTGCCGACACGGCGCAGGCGCGCGCGGCCCTGTCGTGGTTGGCGGTTCGCGGATCCCGATGGAATGAGGCTGCGTCGGAGGCGCGCGCTGCGCTCGGTACGGCGCAAGGCACGTTTCGCCATCCCTTCCCCGGCGAGTTTCTCACGCAGTCGCTGGGGCAGATCGCGCTGGACGCTCCGCCCGCTGTGGCCGACAGTCTGCTCCGTTACGCGGCGGAGCGCCGCCCCGGGTCGGCCCGCTATCGTGAGCTCGCGGCCGTCGCCGCGCTGCGGGCGGGCGATTGCGAGGCGGCGACGGCGAGCTTTATCGAGCTGTTGGATTTCGCGCTGGAGCGGGCAAACGGCCCGTCACTCGTCAGGGAGTGCCGGGCAGGCCGGGACTCTACGGCGAGGACCGGGGCCGCTGGCCGCGCGGGAGGGGCGGCGACGCGGGTGCGGGAGAAGCGCTGAGCACATCGCGGATCTCGCCAGCAGCCGCAATCACGTGATCGACGTCCCTGGACAGCGCGCGCGCCTGCTGCGTCGCGTGGGTCAAATCACTGAGGACGGCCGCCACACCCGCTGATCTCAGGCGCAGCAGATCGAACCGCACGTTTTGCATGGCGAGGACGCACGATTCGATCTGCTCCTCGACGTTCTTCCGCCGTGTCAGGAGGTCGCTCATCGCCTGGCGCTGGCGGTCGAGCATAGTGAGCTGGCGCTCGCGCTCTACGCCCTCTTCGTGGTGCTTCACCGCCTCGATGCGCATTTCGATCCGAGCCAACGCGCCGTCGTCGACGTCCACGCTCATCCCGTGGAGCATGCGGGCCAGGTCTTCGGCGCGTTTGAGCAGGGCGTCCACGGTCACGACCACGTCCGGCAGGAGTTTCCGCTCTGACGTGGGGACTCGCTCCATGATCTTGAGAATGGCCTCGCGGTCATTGCGGACGAGCCGAATCGTGTCGACGTGGCGCCCGAACTCATCGGCCTTGGGGGGCGATAACGCACGGCGCGAGCCCGCCCCCAGGAGGGCTTCCTGCGCGTCGGGTGCCGCCGGCCGGTTGAGGACATCGCGCCACGAGTAGCCGTTCTGCCAGAGCTTCATGTATTGCGGCAACAATCCGAAGCCGCCCCAGACGGCCGTCGGGAAGAGCGACAACCAGCCGAGACCGTTCCCCATGATCAGATCGATGCACATCAGTCCACCGCAGACGGACGCCCACGACACGAACGAGTCGCGGAACTTCGCGACCATGCGCGGCTCGCCACTGGGCGTGAGATCCGATTTGGGATCCTTCTTTGTCGGCCGAGTCGCACGCCGGCGCTCGAGTGGGCGACCGCCGCCGGACAGCCTCGCCGGCGGCAGGCCGCCGAGACGCGTCTCGGGTCGTGCCAGCGCGCCAGGGCCACTCGTGCGCCGAGACGGGCGATACGGTGGCGCGCTGCGCGATTCGAGCGCGCGCCGCAGCGCGTCGGCAGTCGGCCACCGCCCCTCAGGCTCTTTCTCGAGCGAGCGCATCACGCACGACGCGAGATCGTCGGGGCAGGTCGGTGTCTTGTCCTGGAGGTTGGGTGCCTGTTCGGTGATCTGCTTGAGCAGCAATCCGGGAACGGTCGGTGCCGAGAACGGCAGCTCCCCGGCCAGCATCTGGTAGCCCACGACGCCCAGACTATAGATGTCGGAACGACCGTCGATCTCTCGATCGCCGGCCGCTTGTTCCGGGCTCATGTAATGGGGCGTGCCAATCGCGACGCCGGTCGCGGTCAGCGTGCCCGGGCCGGTCGTCGAGGTGAGCGCCTTGGCGATGCCGAAGTCCGTGAGCACCGTCCGGCCGCGGCTTCCCTCCAGCAGGATATTGTCGGGTTTGACGTCGCGATGGATGATGCCGAGGGCGTGTCCCGCGCCGAGCGCGTCGGCCGTTTCCATCATGATGCGTCGGGCTTCTTCGGGTGGCAGTCGCTCGCGGCGTTTGAGGCGCGCCGCGAGCGATTCACCATCCACATAGGCCATCACGAAATACACGAGCCCGTCGGGGCCCTCTCCGACGGAGTGAATCGGAACGATGTGCGGGTGTGAGAGCCGCGCGGCCGTTTCCGCTTCCCGCAGAAACCGAATGCGGATTTCCTCGCGAAACGCGAGCTCCGGCGGCAGCACCTTGACGGCCACCTTGCGCTTGAGCCGCTCATCGCGGGCGTGATACACAACGCCCATCCCGCCGCGGCCTATCTCCCCTTCGAGGGTGAACGAGGAGCCAAGGGCCTGACTAAGCCGCTGTGCCAACAGATCGCTCATGCGCCCCAAAAGATAGTCTTCGAGCGTCGAGTTGGCAGCCACGCGCCGCTTTGGCGGCGTAATGCGGAACGGACCTGCCGTCTATGGTGTTTTTTCGTGGCACGGACGGTGCATTCCACACCCCGGGATCTCGTCCCTGTAACCCATGATCGGAGAATCCATGTCAGACCGGATGACTTTGCCCGTCCTGCCGCTGCGCGATGCCGTGTTGTTTCCCGGCGTCGCGTCGCCCATCGGCGCGGGCCGTCCAGCGACATTGCGCGCCATAGAAGCCGCCCTCAAGCATCCCGACCGCAAGATCTTCGCGGTCGCGCAAAAGGAAAACATCGACCAGGTCTCCCCTGGCGTGCTGTACAGCACCGGAACGATCGCGCGGATCAGCCAGGTCCAGCGCAACCTCGGCGGCGTCCAGCTCATCCTGCATGGTGAGGCTCGTGGGACGTCGGTCCACTATAGCGAGACGAATGGCTACCTCGAAGCGACGGTCCGCGAAGCGCCCGATCTCCCTCCCCTCAATGAGAAAGACGCGGCGTTCGTGGCGTTGCATCGGGAGGTTCGCGAGCGGGCCGCCGAGTTGGGCCAGAAGTCGGGCCTCCCGACGGAAGTCGTCCAGCAGGTGCTGGAGGGTGTCGCGGACCCCGGCGCCCTCGCCGATCTCGTCGCGGGCCATCTCGATATTCAGTCGATGGAGCGTCAGCAGCTGCTCGAAACGCTCGCGGTCGAGGATCGGTTGCGTCGCGTGCTGGTGCACGTGCAGCGCCAGATCGCCGTGCTCGACGCCCAGGAAGACATCAAGTCCCAGGTCCAGGAAGAGCTCGGCGAGCGCCAGCGCGAGATGCTGCTCCGTGAGCAAATGAAGGCGATTCGCAAAGAGCTCGGTGAGGAAGAGGACGCGGCGGAAGCCGATGATCTCAAGAAGCGGCTCGATGCGCTGGATTTGCCGGAAGCCGCCCGAAAAGAGGTCGATCGCGAGCTCGCGCGCCTCGAGCGCGCCGGCCGCGAGTCGATGGAAGCACAGGTCATTCGTACCTATCTCGAAACCGTCGCCGAGCTGCCGTGGAACAAGCGGGCGGAGGAATCGCTCGATCTGAAGCGTGCCGCGGAGATCCTCGAGGAAGACCACTACGGCCTCCAGGACGTGAAGGATCAGGTGCTCGAGTTCCTGGCCGTGCGTCAGCTCCGCCAGCAGCAACCGAACGAAACGTCGCCGGGGAACGAGGACGATCGCGCCGCCCGCGCGCCGACACTGCTATTCGTCGGACCACCCGGCGTCGGGAAGACGTCCATTGCCAAGTCGATCGCCCGCGCGATGGGTCGGCCCTATGTCCGCATCTCGCTCGGTGGAGCTCGAGACGAGGCCGACATTCGCGGTCACCGGCGCACCTACGTCGGTGCGATGCCGGGCCGCATCATCCAGGGCATGAAACAGGCCGGGGCCAAAAACCCCATCTTCCTGCTCGACGAGGTCGATAAGCTCGGCGTCTCGTTCCAGGGAGATCCCGCCGCGGCGCTGCTCGAGGTGCTGGATCCGGCGCAGAACGACACGTTCACCGACCATTATCTCGGCGTGCCGTTCGACCTGTCCGAAGTCCTGTTCATCGCGACGGCGAACTTCATCCAGAACATTCCTGGACCGCTGCTCGACCGTCTCGAAACCGTCAATTTTGCGGGCTACACCGAACGCGAAAAACTCGAGATCGCGAAGCGCTATCTCGTGCCGCGCCAGCTCCGGGAGAACGGTTTGCGGGCCGATCAGCTGACGCTGAGCGACGCCGCGCTGAGCGAGATCATCGCGAGCTACACACGCGAGGCGGGGGTCCGCCAGCTTGAGCGGGAAATCGGCAAGCTGGGACGGAAGATCGCCCGCAGGATTGCCGATGGCGAAACGAAACTAGTGACCGTCGGGCCGACGGATATTCCTGATCTCATTGGCCGGCCGAAGGTGCACCCCGAGCGGATGGCGGGAGAGGATCAAGTCGGCGTGGCCACGGGGATGTACTACACGCCCGTCGGCGGCGACATCATGTTCGTCGAGGCCAGCGTGATGCGCGGCAAGGGCGAGCTGGTACTCACCGGCCAGCTGGGCGACGTCATGAAGGAATCGGCGCGCGCGGCGCTCACCTACGCCAAGTCACACGCGGACCTGTTGGGCATCCCGGAGGGCGCGTTCATCGATACGGACATTCACGTCCACGTGCCCGCCGGTGCGATTCCCAAGGATGGACCGTCGGCCGGTGTGACGATGGCCACGGCCCTGGTATCGGCGCTGTCGCGTCGGCCCGCGAGGCACGACATCGCCATGACCGGCGAGGTTACGCTGCGTGGGCGCGTGCTCCCGATCGGCGGAGTCAAGGAAAAAGTCCTCGGCGCCGTGCGCGCGGGCATCACCACGGTGATCGTGCCGAAGGAGAACGAGCGCGATCTCGAGGACCTGCCGGAAGAGGTGCGCAAGACGCTCAAAGTGCATCTCGTCGAGGAGCTCGGCGAAGTGCTCACGCTCGCGCTCCGGGGGGCGCGGTTCGAGGCGGGGCACCTCGTGTTCGAGGGGGATGCGCCGAAAGAGCCCGGCATGGTGCGGCGGAACTAGGCTCGACCGGAGAGCAGCGGCGTGAAAACAGGAGGGGCCCAGTGCGGCCCCTCTTCTTTTTTCATTCTTGACGGCCGCTTGACGGATGGATTGTCTAGTCAGGCACCCTCGTACGTCGACAGGGCGCGTGCCCGCGCGATTTCGACGGAGCAACTGTCGGCGGATCAACGGGAAGAAAAGGAGTGCGACCATGTTCACGTTCCGCAGACTCGCACTAGTCGTCGTCATTGCCGGGCTGGCGTCCGGCTGCGAGCGACAATCGATGGCGTCGACTGAAGTGGACGCCGACCGACAGGCCACCGCTGTGACCCAGGGTCCCGGAACTTCCACGAACGAGGCGACAGACCCGCTCCGGCCGGTCTTTGGAACGGGTGATGCGGGCTTTGTCGCGAAGTTTCTGAGCCCCCAGACCATCGGAAACTCCGCGATTTTCGAGCGGGATGGCAAGTTTGTTACGATTGGGGGAACCGGCAATACGTGTTGTAGCCTGCAGGTTGACGGCGGGTTCTCGGCCGGGGCACCTATCCTCAATATTCAGCAGCTCGACCCCTCTGGTGACGTCAACCTCGACTTCGCGCAGGCCGGCTTCGGGCGACTGGGCGACGTGGGCGTAATTCGGACCAATGGGCCCGAGCGCTTCGCCATCCTCAGCCGGGGGCGGAATCCGAGGGGACTGTCGCTGTCGCTCGCCGAGGACGGCGGGAACGTAGGGATCGGAAACGTCGAACCGCACCAGAAGCTCTCTGTCGTCGGCGACGTCGCGTTTTTTGGAACGGGTCATACGTGCTGCGTGTTGCAAGTGCAAAACGACTTCCCGGCCGGCGGCACGATGGTCAACCTTGTTCAGCTCAACCCTACCGGGGCCAACGTCCTCGAATTCGCGCAGGGCGGCTTCGGGGTGCTGGGAGATGTGGGGATAGCTCGGGCAGGTGGGCCCGAGCGCTTCGTAATACTCAGCAGCGGGAGGAACCCCCGAAAGCTTCCGCTGGCGCTGGTCGAAGGCGATGGCAACGTGGGGATCGGCACCCCCGATCCGCAGACGAAGCTGGATGTCGTCGGGAACACAAGCATCAATGGAAATCTCACGGTCACCGGGACCAAGTCGTCCATCGCCACACTGAGCGACGGCCGACGCGTGCTCCTATATGCTGTCGAGAGCCCCAAGAACTGGTTCGAGGACTTCGGTACAGCCCGACTCCAGCACGGCGAGGCGTGGGTATCCCTGGAGCGCGTCTTCGGCGAGACCGTGAACACGGGCGGTACCTACCACGTGTTTCTGACGCCGAACGGCGACTGCAAGGGTCTGTACGTCGCTGAGCGGCGTGCGGACGGCTTCGTGGTGCGAGAGCTCGGCGGCGGCAGGTCAACGGTGAGCTTCGATTATCGCGTTGTTGCCCCTCGTCGCGGATTTGAAACCGTGCGTCTTTCGGAGCTGCCGTAAAGTAGCTGGGCTGGGCGGTCGTCAGTCAGCCCGCGCTTACTCCGGCCACAACCAAGTCGACCGCCGCCTCGCGCCAGCGCTCGCGGAGCGAGGGTTCATCGGCGCCGAGCGGGCGGGCGCTGGCAGCGACGACCGCTTCCATATTGAGGTAGCCGACCATCAAGATCAGGGCTTGGGCAGCGGCCAGGTGCGGATCCAGATCGTCCCGCACCTGGCCCAGGCCTTGACCCTCTGCCAGCAATACAACCAGCCGATTGATAGCGGGCTCGAATGCCGCGCCGGAACGCGTCCCCTGCCCGAGCAGCGCGACGATCTGCGGATTTCTCGCCAGGAATTCGAACTGCGCCGCGAGCGTCAGCCGCAGCCGTTCGAGCGGACCGCCCGGTGGATACGCTAAGCCGGCCAACGCGGTCTCCAGCTCACCGGCGGACTGCGTGAGCACGGCCTGAAAGAGGCCGCGCTTCGAGTGGTAGTAGTAGAACAGCAGCTGCTTGTTGACGCCCGCGCGACGCGCGATCTGCTCTACGCGCGCGCCCGCGAAGCCGCGCCTGGCGAACTCTTCACGGGCCGCCGTAACAATTCGTAATGCTCTATCATTACTCAGCTTGGGTGGCATTTGCCGATTTCGTCAACCGTTTGGTTGACAAAATCTATCGCCGATTGCTGGTTGGCGCCACTGGTCGCGCCGACCGTGCAACGTTCTCCGGAATGCGGGACAGACCTTCCTTGAGAAACTCCAACAGCAAGCGATTCACCTGATCGGGCGATTCCTCGGGGGCATCATGCCCCGTGCGCTGAAGGACGACGAACTCGCTGCGCGGCAGCTCGCGCGCGAAGCGGATGCCATCGCCGATCGAGATCCATCGATCCGCATCGCCCCAGAGGACCAGCGTGGGCGTCTGCACACTGGCGAGACGCCCGCCCAGCGTGTCGAACCTGAACTCCCGGAGCACCCCTCGCAAAGCACGCCCATAATCGGGATCGGGGACCGGCGCGTAGTACTGGTCGACGTCAGCGTCTGTGACCTTGCGCGGATCGGCAAACGTCGAACGGAGGATCCGGCTGGTGATCCAACGCCCGCGGAACGCGGTGGCTACGGCTCCCACGAACGGCCAGCGCGCCAGTTTGAGTGCACCGGGCCAGCGCACCCCGAAGCCGGCGGCATCGACGAGCACGAGGCCCCGCACGCGATCGGGATACGCCCGCGCGACCTCGGCCGCAATCGCGCCGCCCATCGAGTGGCCCACCAGCACCGCACTCGCGATGCCGAGTGAGTCGAGCAGCGACACGACGAGATGCGCGTACTCGGCATTGTGGTATCCGTGGGCCGGCTTATCGGAGAATCCAAAACCGCGATTGTCGAACGTGACGACGCGATAGCCCGCGGCGGCGAGCGGGGCGAGCTGGTGGCGCCAGCCATACATGGACGCCCCAAACCCATGGATCAAGACGACGGGCGTCCCGTTTCCCGAATCGATCAGGCGGAGACGCGTGCCATCCACCACGCGGTATTGGGCGTGGAATGCCGTGCCCGCGGGATATCGCTGCGCTTCGGGAATCGCCGCGGCGCGGCACGCGGCTGCCAACAGGATGCTGGAGACGACGAGTGGCGTGGGCCTGGCAATCACGAGAGCGTTTGCAGCGCGCTTCGAGCGAGCAGGAGAATGAGAGGATGCGAGGTCCAGAGCCCGGTGATCGCGTCACCATCACCCGACGTGACCACGACCTGGGCATCATCGATCACGAGCACGGTGGCGGCAGGCGCATCGGCGGCTGCGGGCTCGAGCCAGGACGGCGCGTCGTCGGGCATCCCGCCGCGCATGCGAACCTTCAGTTGGGCACGCTCACTCGCGCGTCTCCAGGCGGGCAACGTGGGCCGCCACAGCTCGAGCGCCATGATTCCTTCTACACTCCCTTCGGCGCGTGCGACCAATTGCATCACGAGGTTCGATACGGCCCTACTGCCGCCGACTTCCCGGACCACGGGCTCGCCCGGTCGTGACAGGTCGCGCAGTTGTCGACCCAAGCGGTCCAATGCCTCTCCCTGCAGGGTCGCGAGATGCGCGAGCAGCGACTGCGGGTCCGTTGGCCGATACCGGGCCGGCCGGTCTGGTGGCGGCGTGCGGCTGGCGGCTCCGCGGGAGACCAATCCGTCGAGGGCGCTATAGGCGTTGGCGCGGGCCAGCCGGGCGCCGCGGGCCACTGCATAGCCGGTCGAGGGGCCGAGGCGTAACAGGGTCGCGTAGACCAGCGACTCGGTGGGCGTAAAGCCGAACGGCGTCAGGTCTGGGGCCATTGTAGTAGCAAATACTACTACTTATTGCGTGGTGCACCATCATCAGACGACGTTGAGCGGAATCCCCAGAATCCGAGCGATCAGCGCCAGCCGGAACGTGACATCCGTCTGCCGCTGCGCCGGGCTTTTCCCCGGCCCTTCGAGCGGGAAGTAGTGGGAGATCACCGGGTTGGTCGACTTCGGCATGACGCGGAGTCCCGCCGGACTCCAGATCCCGCGATCGTCGCACTCGCTGTACAGCCGGGCCAGGACCTTTGCCGCACTGGGGACTTGGCGGACAATCCCCAGGCGGGCCAGCAGCTCGAGCCAATAGACCGCGAACGCGACGTCGCTCACACGCCCCTGAGCGTCGGCGTGCAGCGGATCGCCGAGGATTTCGAACAGCGGCCGGAAGAGCTTCTTGCCCGCCAGAATGAAAAATGAGCGACGCGGTGTCGGCACCGAAAAGTACGACGCCAGCCGCTCCAGGAAGCCGGCCCGCTCCCGCTGCACTGCCGGCATGAAGGCGAGCATCTCGATCGAAAAGCCGGTCGGCGGATAGGCGAGCGGATCGAGCACCGTCTTGCCCTGCGCCTTCTTGAACGGCTTCTGCGCAAGCTCGCTGCGCAGATACATCGAGATATCGCTTGCGATCCGATGCGCCGCGCCGCGCAGGCGTGGGTCATCCTGGTGCGCGCCGCGCGCAAGCGCCGCTGCCGCCGCCTGCCCCGCCATGCTCCGCGCCCAGGCGCCGAGCCCGGGATCACTCTTGGCGGCGCGCTGAAACTCGACCAGCAGCGCGGGATCATCATCGCGTGACAAGAGCCGGAACAGAAAGCGATCGGCAAACCGAAACACGCGCGCGTCAGGTGGCCAGCCCAGTTCGAGCAGGCGGCGGTACTGCGTCATGGTGCCGACTTCCTTCCACCCCATCGCTTTTGACGGCGCCGGTGCCAACAGGTTCGCCCCCCACAGCCCGGTGTCCTTTTGCTTGCGAACGATCGCGAGGGCTTCTTTGTAGTGCAGGATCTGCTCGCGGAGCGCGACTACTTGTTCGAGGTCACGAGCCGGTTCGGGGACGACTTCGGTGAGCGTGCGATACTGGATTGGCAGACTGGCTGCCTCGTACAACCACGACAGAGGCACGGTGTGCGTGGAGGGAATCTCCAACCGGCGCTCCAATCGTAGGAGGTCGGAACAGCTGGTGCCGCGGGGTCAAAAACGGGCGCAAACTTATCCGCCGCCCGGCCAATAGGCAATCGCCGCAGATTAACCCGTTGGAATTGAAGATGTTCCGAGAAACCGGTCAGCGTGCAATCTACTGCACACGCTACGGTTGGGGCCGCTGGAACTCCGACGTCGGGAGCCAACGCGGCATCGTCGGCTGGTTCGCGATGGCGCGCGCCGTTTGCACCGTCACGCGCACCTCTTGAGCCATCCCCGCGTATCGGAACGTGGGCTGGTATTCGTCGCTCGGTTGGTGATAGCGCTGTTCGTTATAGATTTTTTCCTGCTCCTCGCCCCACCCTTTCGCGCGTCCCACGAAGTCGTCGCCGGCATAGATCGACAGCGCCGGCACGCCCGCGCGGGCGAAGGGAAAATGATCCGAGCGGAAGAACGAGCCACGCACATCCGGTTCCGATTCCACGGTCAACGACTCGGCGTGCGCCGCCGCCTCGAATATGGGCCCCAGTGTGGAACGATCCCCACCCCTCGCTCCGATATCGCGCGTCGCCCCGCGCACGTTCGTCACATCGAGATTCAACACCGCGGCGGTCTGCGCCAGCGGCACCAGGGGATGCTGCACGTAGGCTTCGCTGCCGAGCAGACCGCTCTCCTCGGCGGTCGTCGCGACGAACAGGATCGAGCGCGCGGGTCGCGGCAGCTCGGTCAGTGCCTTCGCGGCGCCGAGCAACGCTGCCACGCCGGATGCGTTGTCTTCTGCGCCGTTGTAGATCGAATCACCGCCTATCGCGGGACCGATGCCCTTGTGATCCCAATGAGCCGTGAGCAAGACGGCTTGCGACGCGAGGCGCGGATCGCGTCCACCGCCCGGTAACCGCGCAGCGACGTTCTCCGATTCCACCCGGCGCAGCGCGCTGTGGATGCGCACGGCCGCCGTGAGCCCGGTGGGTACGGGATGGAAATCGCGACGCGCGGCTGCCCGCGTCAGCGAATCGAGGTTCAGACCGACCTTCGTGAACGCCTCGCGTGCACTCGACTCCGTCACCCACCCGGCGAACGCCAGATTGGGGGACTGGGGTTGATCGAGCTTGAACTGTTCGACCGACCACGAGCCGCGGACGACCTCCCAGGGGTACGTCGCGCTCGCCGTCGTGTGAATGAGGATGGCGCCGGCCGCGCCTTGGCGAGCGGCCTCCTCGAGTTTGTAGGTCCAGCGGCCGTAGTACGTGAGGATTTTGCCGAGGAAAACGGTGGAATCCACGAGACCGGGATCGTTGACCAGCATCAGCAGGACTTTGCCCCGCACGTCGGCGCCCTTGAAGTCGTCCCACTGCCATTCGGGCGCACGAATGCCGTAGCCAACGAAGACCACGTCGCCGGTCGCCGAGATATCCGCCTCCGGTCTTTCCGCCCAGGCGACGAACGCGTCACGGTACACGAGAGTGTCGGGTACGCTCGCCGCCTTGCCCCACGACAGCACCGGCTGCGGCGTCATTCCGACGAGCGCGACGGGCTGAAAGTAGGTCCCATTCGCGCCTGCCGGCTCGAGCCCCAGCGCCTGGAACTGCGCCGCGATGTATTCTGCTGCCAGGCGGCCACCGCGGGTCGCGGGCGCGCGTCCTTCGAGAAGATCGCTCGCGAGGAACCGGAGGTGAGCGTCCATCGCGGTGGTATCGACCGGAATTGTAGATGGTCGCTGCGCCACGGCGGTCGTTGCAGCGAGTGCTAGCATCAAGACAGTATTCCGGCATTTGCTGATCATTGCGTCGCTACTCCATTAGGGACTGCAGGTGACGGTGTGGATGGTGCCGCGGCGGCGGCCGGATGCTTCGCTGGTCAGGACAAATGTCGAATCACTCAGAAAATCAATCGCTTCGCCGCCGATTTCGAGCCCGGCGATGTTGCAGGGGCGCTCGCGCGCCGGCAACAGGCGTCCCCCCACCCCGGGATAGAACAGGTAGATCTCAGTGTAGGTACGCAGCGCCACGAGACGGCCATCGGCTCGGATCGCCCCAGCCGTCACGACGCGCCTCGCCTCAGGGTTGGGCCGGATGTCCAGCGTCTGAACCAGGGTTGCGACGACGATGTCCACGCTCGTGTCGGGGATGCTCCAGACGCGGCGATCCACGCGATACAAGCGGATCGTACTTCCACGCAACGCTCCTTTGCTTACCAGATACAGAGCGGTGTCGCGTGGCGAAACATAGACCGCTTCGACGTCATGCGCGCCATCGGGATAACGCAGGCGCAGGACCGCCGGCGCTCTCGTGGTCCCGAGCGTGTCTCCCGCGCGTTCCGGTGGTGGCGGTTCTGGGATCGCATAGATGGTCACGAACGGCCGGAGCTCCAGGTTGTCCCCGGTATCCGCGAGATAGATGCACGACGCGGCCCGTGGCACGAAGGCAAGGGGGCAGGGACCCAGCGAGATGTCCTCCCAGTCGATCGCCTGCGCTCCCGGAACGAGCAAGGCTCCCCGATCAGTGCCCCGCAGGTCCGTGGCGTAGAGGTATGGCCCGTCGCCCGAATCGTTGTGGGTCCACAACACGCCGGGATGCGCATGACTGACCGCCACGCCTGAGCTTTCGATGAGGCGCGGGCTCTGGAACGTCGCTTGGATCAGGAGCAATGCCGTTGCGAACATGAGCGTCCAAGAAGATACTTCGCGCATGCGCGACGCCAACGTTCGCTTGAACGGCCGGATCCTGTATCTCACGGAGGATCCCGCGTTCGTGCGGGCGCAGCTGGCCGGGAAGGATCCATCGTGGACGCCGCAGATCAAGCTGCGCGACGACATCTCCACCGACGAAATCACCCCGGCTTACATCTGCTACTACTACGACGAAACGCTTGGCGAATTTCCCTACCTGGGGCTCAAGTGCCGCGACGAATTTCCGATTACGCGCGGCTCCGTGAAGCGCGGCGGTTTCGTCGCTGCGGTGAGCGGCAAACGTCGCGGCAAGGGTTCTTCCCGCGAGCAGTCGCCGTACGCTGAGATGTGCGCCGGCATCAAGCTGGTCGTGGCGGAAAGCATCGAGCGCATCTATCGCGAGAACTGTCAGAACCTCGGGATCCTCACCACGACCGATTTCTCGATCCTCGACAAGGTCCGTCGTGGCGACGACATCCCGCTCGCGACGTTCACGGCCGGCGAGGGCGAGATCACGCGCGGCATCATCGAGCATGGCGGGTTGTTCAACTACAACATGGCGCGATTCCAGGGTGACGTCGTCCTCCATCCGCCCAACACGCCGCGCCGTCCGATGACATTGGGTGAGAAGATCCTCGCCCGCCGGTGGGTTGTGGACCCGGCGAAAGCAAAAATCGGTGTGCCGGCCGTGAAGCCGGGCGACGAGGGATTTGTCCTCACCGATATCCGTTTCAGCCACGAATACGTGACGCCGATGGCGGCGATTTTCTTCGAGCAGCTCGTTGGGAAAGACGCGAAGGTCAACGATCCCGGTTCGATCCTGATGTTCCGCGATCATCTCACGTTCCTGCCCGAGGCGATGACGCCCGAGCGGGTCAAGGAGGGATTGCTCGACGTCGCCATGCAGCTCGAAAAGAAGCAGCGCGAGTTCGCCACGGCGCAGGGGATCAAGCTCTATGGCGAGCTGCGGCTCGGTCACCACGGCTCGGAGGCGATCTGTCACTCGAAGATCCTCGAGTCGCACGCGCTGCCCGGTCAGGTGATCATCGGCTCCGACTCGCACACGCCGCACGCCGGCGCCGTCGGCTGCATCGCGTTCGGCGTGGGAACGACGGCGATCTTCAATTCCTGGATTACCAAGGACGTCCGCCTCCAGGTGCCGGAAACGGTCAAGGTCGTGATCCGTGGCCAGAAGCCCGACAACGTCACCGCCAAGGACTTCATGTTGGAAGTACTGCGTCACCCGTACGTGAAGACGGGCAGGGCCATCGGCAAGCTGGTGGAATATTGTGGCGATGCTGTCGAGTCGCTGTCGGTAGACGAGCGGGCCACGATGACCAACATGACGGCCGAGGTGGGAGGCTTTACCGGTTACGTAGCGCCGGACGAGAAGACGGTCGAGTACCTGATGGACTACCGGAAGATGTCGCGGGTGGAGGCGGAGCGGCTCTGTTCCGGCCTCGCCAGCGACCCCGATGCCGAGTACTGCGAGGTCATCGAGATCGACGCGTCGACGATTCGTCCGATGATGGCGCTGCCGGGTGATCCGGGAAACGGTCTGCATATCGACGAAGTGACCCAGCGCATCAAAGTCGACATCGCGTACGCGGGCTCGTGCACCGCCGGGAAGAAGGAAGACATGGACATGTACGCGCGCGTGCTGGCCGAGGCCGCCGGGCGCGGCGAGCGCGTGGCGCCGTGGGTTCGCTTCTTCATTCAGTGTGGCTCTCAGGATGTGAAGCGGTACTGCGAGGAGCGTGGCTATCTCGATGTCTTCCGGCGAGTGGGCGCCACCTTTCTCGAGCCGTCGTGCGGCGCCTGCATCAATGCCGGGCCCGGCGTGTCGAAGACTCGCGAAGAGGTGACGATCAGCGCCATCAACCGCAACTTCCCGGGACGCTCAGGTCCGGGTCAACTCTATCTGGCCAATCCCTATACCGTCGCCGCGTCGGCGATTACGGGCTACATCACGGCGTGGGAGCCGGGGATGGTGCTGGAGACCTCTCGCTCAGGGTAGCGTGCCGCGGATTTTTATCTTCACCGCCCGCGCGCCGCTGCCGAAGTCCAACGCCGAGGTCACCGTCGTCGTCGAATCAGGAACCAGCCTTGCATTGATCGTGAACGTGCCGCTCAACGTGCCGCGAGCCACGTTGAACGTCGACCCCCCCTGAGCGGAACCGTACTGGCTGGACGTGGTGTGCAGGTGCCCGCCGCGCGAGAGCCATTTCGACACCGTCGAATTGGTCGCCTGGTGGATCACGAATCCCGTCCCCGTGCCCGCCGTGTCGAGTGTAAACCGTGACCACAGCGAGTCGTTGACGGGGGCGCGGCCGGATCCGAGCAGGAAGAACACCGTGTCGACGGTCTTCGTGGTGGAGTTGTAACCCTTCCACGCCAGTACCGCCGTCAGACTGCTGACGACGTGCGTGCCGTTCTGTGTCGCATCGATGTCGAACTCGATTCCCACGACGCGTGTCGTATCGGCGCCCCCCCCGCCCCCCCCGACGGCAATGCGTGATGCGCGATCGACGAACGGAATCACGAGCGTCGACATCAGCACATACAGACCGGAGTCGCCGGTAAATGCCGGATCGAGTGTGGTGTCAGGGCGAAATGCGGAATCGAGCGCCACCCAGACAGCGTGTTTCTGAGCTTCCGGGATCGCGTCCGCGTCGACGCCCCCGGCATCGGAGCATGCGCCAATAGTCCCGGCGAGTGCCAGGAGCATGAACAGATTTCTCATGGGCGGGAATATGGCGCTACTGAGCGTCGCCCGGAACTATCGCGATCTGATCTCGGTAGGGACGTAGTGAGTCGCGCTGATAGACGCTGCGCGGATTCCAAAGCACCCACGTATCGATCCCCAATTCCTCGGCCGCGCGGATCTGCTCGCGGATCTCGTGCGGCGTGTAGCGTGGCTTGCGCCGGCCGAGTGTGAACGCCTGGAGGAACGGCCGGATGGTCGCGGCTTTGGCGAGCGGCCGTGAGCGCTCCAGCGCCTCACTTAACGCATTGCGGACGATGCGGTACGGCTCGCCATTAGGCCAGGCGATTCCGTAGCTGCCGCGATAGTAGTGACTCGGGTAAACCATCGGGAGCACAACATCGGCAACACTCACGAAGTCTTCCCACACCTGACCGATGCCCAAATCGCCGGTCGCGGATGATGTCAAGCCGAAGATGTCGAACGTGACCGGCACGCCGAGCGGCTGAAGGCGGTGCGTGAGGATGGCTATCCCTGTCTGGACGCCCTCGCGCTGCGTTTCGCCTCGCTTGCGGGCGGCGAAGACCGCCTCGGCCATCGCTTCCTTCGGCTCGTCGGGGAAGCGCACGTAGTCGAACTGCACCTCGTTGAAGCCAAGCTCGACCGCTTCCCGCGCGAGCTGCGCGGCGTAGATCCAGACGGAGTCGTTGTAGGCATCGACCCAGGCGATGCCGATCCGATCGCGCCACAACCCACTGCCGTCGCGATTCTGTACCGACCACTTCGGGCGCCGCTCGGCGAGGAGCGGATCTTTCGCGACGACAATGCGCGCGATGGCATAAATGTCGTGGGCGCGCAGCGTATCCAGCCGCGATTGCACGTCGCGCGTCCGCACGCACTTCGTGGCGCCGATCTCCTGCGCAACCTTCACTTCCGAGGGATACAGCAGACACCCCGTGTCATCCTTGATGTCGACGACGAAGGCATTGATCTCGGTTGAGTCGGCGAGACGGACGAGGTGCACGAGCTTGCTCGAGCCAAACGCCCACGCGTTGACGTAGAGTGCTTTGATCGGCTCCGCGTCGCGCGGGTTGTCGAACAGCGCCTCCGGGAGGACATAACGCAACTCGACCCCGCGCAACTGAAACTTGTCGGGCGACGAGGGCAGTTGTTGGGCAAAAAGGCCGCGACTAAGAGTCGCGGCCCAGACGACGAGAACGGCTGTCTGCCGAGCCAACTTCATAGGAGTCAGCAACATAGGAAATTGGCCCCGGAACGGGCAAGGACTAAGTCGTCACTTCCCCCGTAAGCTATTGAATAGCAAGGGGTACGACGCGATGCTCTGGCCCCGATACTGTGGCCGGATGCCGAACAGGATGATCCGTCCGGCGCCTTGCTGGACTTCGAGGATCGCGGCCTTTCCCGCGATGCGATCGGGGTGCAGGACCCACCCGGAGAGCAGCACACGCGCGGGGTCCTCAGGCCACCGCCCCACGACCCGCGTGACCGTCGAGTCCAGGACCTCGAAGGCCGGTCCTCCCTGGAACCAGCCGATCGTCTCTCGCGGCATGCCACGCGCAATGGCGTTCGCGGTGTCGAGCTCGAGTCGGAAGATCGAGCCCGGCGCGTAGAAGTCCTCGTCACTCACCGCCTCGAGCACGTTGCGCACCGGGAGGAGCAGCGCCTGAATCGCAAAGCGGCTCGCCTCATTCAAGGCGATCAGGGTTCCCCCATCGACGACGAACTGTCGGAGCGCCTCACTGCCGTCCGTGCCGATGCCTCCCGCGTACGGCGCGGGATACCGCGCCGGTAGCCCGTCGAGAATTTCGTTCGGTGGCTGATCCGGAAGGATGATCACGTTGAACCGATCGTGGAGCTTTCCGGCTCGTACCTCGGAGTCGACGAGCGAAGTGTACGGCACCTTCCACCGGTCGAATACCCAGCGAGTCCAACCCTCGTCGATCGCGGCATCGTACGACTTGTAGAGACCAATGCGGACGGAGTCGGTTTGCGGCGCAACGGGGGGGGGGCCTGGGGGGCTCACGCTTCTCGGCGTCACGGGCACCGAGAGCGGGACGCGGAGCGAGTCATTCGCCGCGACCGCCGTCACACCCATCAGGAGCGGGAGGGTATGGGCCGTGACGTCGTACGGCCGTTCCGGCGGCCCGCCAGGGTAGAGACGCCTGTCGGGATAGTGCTGCGGCTCGAGGAGCGTCTTGGCGAACGCCGCATACGGCTGCCGCAGCACGATGACGTATGTGCCGGCCGCGTAGCGCTGTCCCTGGAGGGTGAACGACTGTGTCGCGGTGCGGATCTCGACGGCGCCACGGCGCAGGATACCAAGCAGCGCGCTGAGGGCGACCGAATCCTGGCGCGCGGGGATCACATAGGCGTACGGCCAATCGCGCCACCCGCGGATCGCGTGCGTCTCCACATTCAAGAAATTGGCCAGCCAGCGCTCGCGCGCACGCGCGGCATGCGCCAAGAGCGCATACGCGCCTTCGGTTTGATAAGAGACGATATCTCGTAACGACCAGCGGCCGCCGCGCCACGGATTCGTGAAATTCCATGACCGCTCGCGCGGATTGTACCCGCGCGAGCGTGCCTGCAGACGGTCGAACGGAATGTCGATGGGAGTCGCGAGATCGGCGCTGGCCGTCTCCGACAAAACCCGCACCCCGCCGTGGTAGTGTTGGTAGGCGCGGGCCGGCGTCCAGGCATCATACGTCGAGTTGATCGAGATCCCGGTCTTCCCTTGACCGGCGAGCTCCCACGCCATCGCAGAGCCCAGCGCGTTGACGCCGTCGATCAGTAATGGATCGACATTGGGCTCGATGGGATCGAGGTACGGAGGGAGGAACAGCCGCGCGCCTCTCGCATCCATCTGGTGGATGTCGTGCACGATCTGCGGGTGCCAGACGTTGTAGAGCGAATCGACGGTCAGCTGCGTCTCCACCTGGGTGAACGCGTACCAGTCCCGGTTGTTATCGTGACCAGTGTAGTGGTGGTACAGCTCAGGTGGCGACGTCCCCTCGGCCGCGGTGCCGAGCGTGCGATTGTACCACTTCGCCACGATGGTGACGCCGTCGGGATTCTGTGACGGGACCAGCCAGAGGATCACGTTGTCGAGAATCGCGCGCGTGGTGGCGCTCGTGTCGGTCGCCAGTCGATAGGCCAGCAAGACGGGCGTCAAGTGGCCGCCGACTTCCGTCGAGTGAATGCTCGACGTAATCAGCACGATCGTCTTGCCGTTTTGCAGCGCATCCCGCGCGGCTCGGCTGGTGCGAAGTGTGCGGGGATCGGCGAGCTCGGCGTTGAGCTCCCGGTAATGGTCGAGCCGGCGTAGGTTCTGTGGGCTCGAGATCACCAGGGCGATGAATGGCGCGCCCAGCGTCGTTTTGCCGAGCTGGCGATAATCGATGCGGTCGCTCGCCTTTGCCAGAGCATCGAAGTAGCGCACCAGGACCGGCCATTCGACCAGCTTGCGATCGTCGCCGGGCTCGAAACCCAGGATCGACCGCGGCGTGGGAATGACGGGGACGGCGGGGGGCGGCGAAGGGCGCCGCGCGCGGGGCCGCTGACCGAGCGCCGGTGAGGCCAGTAGGGCCGCGCCTGCCAATGAGAGCAATACGCTCCGCTGCAACATCACTGCTGGCTCGTCGTTGCCGCCGGTGCGGTCTCGCCCGTTCCGATCCAGTGCGCGAACCACGTGCGGATGCGTTCCAGGCGATCGATCAGCAACCACGGTGGCCCGGTGCGGGAGAGGCCGTGGGAGGAGCGCGGATAGCGCACGAATTCCGCCGGAATCCCGCGCTTGCGCAGGGACATGAAGAGCTGCTCGGCATCGGTGATCGGCACACGCTTGTCGTCTTCGGAGTGCACGATCAGCATCGGCGTACGCATGTTGTTTACGTACGCCATCGGTGACAGCACGCGGTAGAGGGAATCGCTTTCCCAGGGCGCGCCGCGGAACTCGTACTCGGTGAGCCCCTGAGCGTCCGACGAGCCGTACCAGGAATACCAGTTGAAGATCGAGCGGTCGGTCTGCGCGACGCGGAAGCGATTGGTGTGCCCGACGATCCAGTTCGTCATGAATCCCCCATACGAGCCGCCCAGCACCGCCATCCGCGTCGTATCGACGCCGCCTTTGGCGCGCGCGATCGCGACATCAACCGCCTGCATCAGATCCTGATAGTCTTCCATCCCCCAGCGCCCGCGCGTGGCATACGTGAACGCGTGGCCGTAGCCGGTCGAGCCACGGGGGTTGGTGAACAGCGTCCAGTACCCCTGGCCGGCCAGCATTTGAAATTCCGGGAACAGCACGTTGCCATAGTTGGAGTGCGGCCCGCCGTGAATCGAGAGCACGAGCGGATAGCTCTTGCCCGGCTGGTATCCGACGGGTCTCATCAACCATCCTTCGATCTTCAACCCACCGACGCCGGTGAACCAGAACGTGTCGGCCGGAATGAGCGCGACCTGCTTGAAGAGCGAATCATTGAAGGCGGTCAGCCGGCGCTCGACGCCGCGCGCTGGAGCGAGTGTCGCCACATACAGCTCCGTGCCGTGCGTCACATCACTCGCGGTATAGGCGAGCGCGCGTCTGTCGACGCTCAGGGTGAAGCCGCGCAGCTGGCGTTCACCGGTCGTCACCTGCCGAACTGGACCACCGGTTGCAGTGACCGCGAAGAGATGCACGTTGCCGCTCGTCTCGGCGTTGAAGTAGATCGTCTTGCCGTCTGCCGACCACGTGGGGTCGTTCGGATCGAGGCTCCAATCCGCGGTAAGATTTCGCGCGTTTCCACCACTGACCGGAACGACGCAGATGTCGTTCTCCATTCCCCGGCCCTTCGAGCACACGAACGCGATGGTTTTGCCGTCCGGAGACCACGCGGCAGAGCTGCTCTGGGCGAAACCGGTCTGGAGCGCTCGCGTCGTTCCGTCGGCGATCGTGAGCAGGAACAGCGCGGGATACGCGTCGTCACGGACTTCCCGATTCTCCGTTGAGTCCTGCTCGAACACGATCGTCCTGCCGTCAGGCGACCAGGCGGGCGTGGTCTGACTCAGCTCGCCAGTGGTTAGCTGGCGCGGTGTGCCGCCGGCGATCGGCACCAGATACAGGTGACTGGGACGGCCGATCTCGCGGGGTGGCAGGTAGCCGCGCTCATCGGCGACGATCGGGATCGACGTGTACACGCGGCCGTCGAAACGCTTCGGATCGGGCGCGCGCGTAATCGCCGTGGGCGAAACGCGAGTGCGCCAGGTTTCCTTCTTCATGCTGTCCGGCTCGTCGCCACGCCACGTGTAGGCCAGCCACTGGCCATTTGCTGAAAAGACCGGCAGAGCGTGCACACCCTTGATCTGGAACGCCTCGCCGCCCGGTGCTGCCGTCCGCAGGAACCAGATGTCGTCGTCCGATCCCTCACGCTTGCTCGAGAACGCGAGCAGACTGCCGTCCGACGACCAGCGGGGGCTCGACGCTTCGGTGGAGGGGCTGGTGTAGCGGAATGCAGGTGCGGATCCGTCGGCGGGCGCCATCCAGATCTCGTTGTGGCGGCGGTCCTTGTCTTCCACGACCGTCGTCAAGACGAAGGCGACGCGCCGGCCGTCCGGAGACAGCGCCGGATTGCTGACGACGTTCAATCGATAGTAGTCGGTGGACTGCCAGGCGCGCTGCTGGGGGAGAAGCGTGCCCGGCAGGAAGGTGAGTCCAGCGACCAGGGCATGTTGCAAACGCATACGCAGCTCGATCCGATCGGGGCGAGCAAAAAATACTAGGGGTCAGGACAGTTTGCTTGCCCTGACCCCTACACCTGTTCACCACTGCTGCGTCAGCTGCGTCTGTTGCGTCTCCTAATTCAGCTTGTGCAGTTCTACCCGTCTGTTTTTCGCGCGACCATCGAGTGTCGAATTCGGCGCGATGTAGCCCGAGGCTCCAAATCCCCGCGCCCGCATCCGCAACGGGCTGACACCTTTACGCGCAAGATAGTGCTGCACCGCGCCCGCGCGGCCCATGGAGAGCCGCAGGTTCATCATCTTGCCGCCGGTCGAGTCGGTGTAGCCGGCGATTTCGATCCGGATCTCCGGGTTGGCAATCAGCGACGCCGCGACCTGATCGAGCACCGCGTACGATTCGCGGGTCAGCACCGAACGTCCCGTCTGGAAGTTGACGCCTTGCAGAATCAGCGTCGGACGGGCCGGTGGCGCGCCGGGCGGTGCCGGTGTGACCGGGCGCTCCTCGAACAGCAGCAAGCAGCCGAACTGATCAACGCGCGATCCCGGCGGTGTATTGGGGCAACGATCCTGGGGATCGACCACCCCATCGCCATCGGTGTCGTGGGCGATCGGGCAGCCGTTCGCGTCGACCTGAATGCCCGTCGGCGTGTTGGGGCATTTATCCAAGCTGTCCGGCACGCCGTCCTTGTCGCTATCGGCCGGGCAGCCGGTGGCGTCGACCGGTGTACCCGCGACCGTGTCCGGGCAGCGATCGATGCCATCGAACACCTTGTCGCCGTCGGAATCGGAGGGGCAGCCGTTCGTATCGACCGTCGCTCCAGCCGGCGTATCGGGGCACCGGTCCACGCCGTCCCAGACACCGTCATGGTCGGAGTCGATCGGGCATCCATCACTGTCGACCCTGGCGCCGGCAGGCGTCGCCGGGCACTTGTCGAGCAGATCGTTCACGCCGTCGCCATCAGAATCTGGGGGGCCGGGCGGCGCCGGCGGACAACCTTTGGCGTCGACCGTCGCGCCCGCGGGTGTGTCGGGACACTGATCGATCCCGTCGAACACTTTGTCGCCGTCCTGATCGTGCGGGCAGCCGCGCGCGTCAACGGTCGCGCCGCTCGGCGTGTCGGGACAGGCATCGATCCCATTCAACACGCCATCGCTATCGGCGTCGGCAGGACAGCCACGCCGGTCAACCTTCGCGCCGTGCGGCGTATCGGGACACGCATCGTCCTTGTCGGATACGCGGTCACCATCGGCATCATTCGCCACCGGCTGCGCGGCATCCGATTGAAAGAACGAGAATCCCGCCGATCCGACGAAGTGCGTGGCATGTTGGCCGAACGTGCTGCTCGTCTCTGGCGTGTAGATGCCCCGTGCCTCGAAGCGGAACGCCACGCGTGGGCTCATATACATCTTCACGCCGGCACCGCCGTGGACTCCGCCGTCCGTGAACCGATAGGGATTGGTGCCGCCGAAATCGAGGCGCGAGTATCCACCGAGTAGGTAGACCGTCATCCGGCTCGCGTTCAGCGTGTTCACGACGAGACTGCCGCCGCCAATCATCGGCTCGATGTGCGCCGTGCCGACATCCTGCGGCGACTGAAACAGTGCTTCCACCTCGAGGCCGATCATCGGCGTCACGGCGTAGGCGAACCGCACGCCCCCACCGAGCTTGTTCGACAAACCGAACGTGTTGTCGTACTTCGTGAACGCGCCAAACAAGCCGACTTCATACCGGCGATCGTACTGCGCGGCGAGCCGTGATGCCGTCAGCGCCAGCAGCACAAGTATCGGGGCGAGCTTTCTCATGATTGGCCTCCGCCTCAGTTAGTCTGCCGCAGCTCGACGCGCCGGTTCAGCGCACGACCGGCCGCCGTCGTGTTGGGCGCGACGGGCTGCGTGGGGCCATAGCCCTTGGCGACCATCCGGTCGACCGCAACACCCTTGGTCGCCAGATACGTCAGTACCGCCTGCGCGCGGGCCTGAGAGAGGCGAAGGTTGGTCGCAGACGATCCAGTTACATCCGTATGACCGCCGATTTCGATCTTGATGTCGGGGTTTGCGACGAGCGACGCCGCCACGATGTCGAGAATCGTGTAGGAATCCGGCTTCAGCGCCGAGCGCCCCGTCTCGAACGTCACGCCACGGAGCACGACGGGCGTCTTGGCCTCGGTGAAGAGGATCGGACAACCTGCCGCATCGACACGGGTGCCCGCCGCTGTACCGGGGCATTTGTCCTTGGTGTCGTCGATGCCGTCGCCGTCCGTGTCGGACGCGCGCTGGCAACCTGCCGTATCGACTTCCGTCCCTGCTGGCGTGTTGGGGCATTTGTCGAGGCCGTCGGGCACGCCATCCTTGTCGCTGTCGACTGGACAGCCGGTCGTGTCCACGGTGGCGCCGGGCGCCGTGTTGGGACACTGATCGGGCCCATCGGGAACACCATCGGCGTCCGCGTCCGTCGGACATCCCTGCGCATCCACGCGGGCCCCGGTCATCGTTCCGGGGCACTTGTCGATCCCGTCGTACACGCCGTCCGCATCGGCGTCTTTGGGGCAGCCGCGGGCGTCGACCTCTGCGTGCTCGACCGTATTCGGACAGGCATCGAGGCCGTTGAAGACCCCGTCGCGGTCGGAGTCGGTCGGGCAGCCGCGCGCGTCCACCACAGCTCCTGCCGGGGTGGCCGGGCAGGCGTCCTTGCCGTCGGCTATGCCGTCCTGGTCGGCGTCGCGGAATGCGCTCGGCCCCGTGAAGATGGAGAGGCCGGCGGACGCGACTACGTGTCCGGCCCAGTTGCCGCCGGAGAACCGCGTGCTGGGAGCGTAGATCGCGCGTCCCTCGATTCGCAGGGCGACGCGCTCGCCGAGGAATATCCGATCTCCGAGTGCGCCATGAACGGCGTTGTCGGGGAAGCTGTAGCCGGGGAGGTCGCTGAATTCGACATGCGTGTAGCCGCCCAGGAGATAGAAGAGGTTGTGCCTGTTGCCGAAGTTGAGGCTGAGGCTGCCGCTCCACAGAGCGAGCGTGGCATTGACGCCGCCGGTCCGTGGGGTGGGCTGCTGATAGCCGAACTCGGCCTCGAGCCCGATCACCGGACCGAAGAAGTACCCGAAGCGGCCACCGCCGCCGATCTGATTATCGAGATTGAACGCGTGATCGTAGCGCGTGAACGATCCGAACGAGCCGATTTCGAACTGATGTGTATGCTGAGCAAGGCAGAGGGCTGGAACGGCATTGAGACACAACAGCAACAGCGTCGTCTGCGGGCGCATGTTAATCCCCCGAGGTTTGGACGTCACTGCACGTTAATAATGGGTCTCAGGTTGAGAAACCCCCTGTAGCGCGCGTCACCATCCGTCCGGTCTTTAGGGGTGCCCGTTTCCTCCACGAATGAAGCGCAGCGCCTGAGCGAGCTGTTCGGCAAGGGCGGACAACTCAGTCGCGCCGTGCGCGAGATCCTGAATCGCGCGCAACTGTTCAGCGGCCGCGGCGGCAACGGCCTGGGCTTCCTGACTCGAGGTCTCGGCTCCAGCCCGCGCCTGGCCCAGCGACTCGGTGATCTTCGCCGCGAGGCCGGCACTCTGGCGACCGAATTCGGCGACTTGTTTTCCGGCGCGGGCCGTCTCGGCGGCGGCCTCCGCGATGCGATCGAGGTCCTGCACCCACGCCGCCGAGTTCTGCACGACCTGAGTCAGGTCTCCCCGGATACGTTCGATCAGCTGGGCGGCGCGATCCAGGGCGCGCCGCGTGTCCTGCACCGCTTTGCCGACGTTCCGCGCCTCACGCCCGCTGGCCTCGGCGAGTTTGTGCACCTCGTCGGCCACGACCGCGAACCCTCGGCCGTGAATACCCGCGCGTGCCGCTTCGATCGTCGCGTTGAGGGCGAGCAAGTTCGTCTGGTTCGCCACAAAACCGAGCGTCTCGGAAAACTTCTCGACCTGCGTGGCGACTTCACGCAGCCGACTCACCTCGGCGGCGCTTTCCTCGGTGGTGGCGCCGAGGTCGGTCAGCTGGCGCACGGCGTCCTGCGTCCCGGTGCGCACGCGGTCGGCAGTTTTCTCCATTTGCGCGCCTGCCTCGCGCGTTCGATCGCCGGCTGCCGCCAGCTCGGCAGCGGTCTCTTTCAACTGGCCGGCCTCGCGCGCGGCCGTGCCGACCAGCGTCGCTGCCTGTCCCGCACCGTGGCTGGCGCGCTGGGCCGCAGCGGCCACTTCCTGGCTCGACGCGTGGATCTCCTGCGTGGTCGCCGTAAGCGTTTGCACGTATTGCATAGTCTGATCGGAGGCACCCCTGACCGGCCGCAACGAGCCGTCAATCGCAACCAGCAGCGCGAGCTGCGGCGCCAGGAGCTCGAGGAGATCGCCGTCGGATTGGCGGTACATCGTGGGGTCGGAGTGCCGCACGCTCCAGAGCCCTACCAGCTGGCCGGCGTGGTACAGCGGGACGAGCATTTCCGAGCCCGGCGTCTCGGCGCCTGGCACGACGACCTGATCTTTGGCGAGGCCATGCGCGACGACGGGGCGGCGCAGTCGCAACGCCTCGCCCGTCAGACCGGCGTCGGAATCGAAGCGGAATGGCGTTCCCGGCTGCGCCGCGGTGTCGGCGACGAGCTCCATCTGCCGGGTGCGAGCGTCGTAGCGGGCAAATCCCATCTGTTCCCAGGGCACGAGCTGGCGGGTCAGCTCCTGTACGCGCTGGAAGCTCTGTGTCAGCGTCAACTCGGCGGCGATCACCTGAGCGAGCCGCTGAATCAGGTGCAGCTCGTCCGCGCGCACGCCGAGGCGCAACACCTCGAGGCTGCCCGCCGTGCCGATCAGCAACGCGCCAAACAACAGCGCGCGTGTTCCGACGGGAACGGCCGCGTGCACGACCGCCAACCAGCAGAGCGCCAGCGCCGCCGAAACGAGATAGACGATCGATTCCCAGCGGAGCGTGAGCCGGGCATCTACCCACGCGATCGTCTGGCCGAGGGCCAGCTCCAGATAGAACGTGCCGTTCACGATGAGCGGCAACATTACGATGGTCACCGCAACGACCCAGGCGTTCTCGGCGGACAGCGCGGCGGCCCCCGTTGCGCCGCTCAGCCGGAGATACATCCAGCCGACGAATGCGGATCCCGCCGTCAGGTGCGCCGCATTTCCTAGCGCGGTGCGCAGCGGCACGCGCCGCAACAGCGCGTCGCCGACCAGCATGGCGAGCGGGGCCACGATGGCGGCGAACGCCCAGCCGCGATCGAGAATCGCGTACAGCATCGCGCCGAGCACGTACGACGAGAAGCCATTTCCCGGGAGCGCGATGCCGGACCGGCGGGTGATGGCGGCGACGAGAACGAGCAGGGTGCCGGCGAGCGGGAGATTCTCAGCGGCGGGAACGCGGCCGTTGACGTAGGCGACGAGCCCGGCGCCGAAACTCACCAGTGCAGCGATCGAAACTGCGATACGGACGATGAGTGCCGGTGCCGCCGAGAAGCGCGACGGGAGCCGCATGTCGCGCAAAGTCGGCGGCGTGGCGCGAGGTGTCAAGCGCGACTATCCTTCACGCCATGACCGTCACCATCGAATACTGCGTCATCTGAAACTACGAGCCTCGGGCCACCGGTCTGGCGGCCGAGATCCGCGATGCGTTTCCGCATGCTGAGGTGCGGTTGATCCAATCGTCGGGCGGCGTCTTCGAGGTGGACGTCGACGGCCGCCGCGTCTTCTCCAAGAAGACGACGAAGCGGCACGCAGAACCCGGCGAAGTGCTGCGGTTGATTCGCGAGGCAGCGAGCCCTCCTCTCAAAAAGCGGTGAGAATTGCCCTCTCCACAGGCGGCGGTGACGCGCCCGGGCTGAATGCCGTCATCCGCGCGGTCGTGTTGAGCGCCGTTCATCGCGGCTGGGAATGCATCGGAATCAGACGTGGGTTTGGCAGCCTGCTGGGTGAGGGCGATCTCATGCCGCTCGGCCCGCAGGAAGTCCGCGGCATCACGCACCTGGGTGGCACGATCCTCGGCACCTCGAACCGTGGGAATCCGCTCAAATGGCGCATGCAGCTGCCGGACGGCTCCTGGGAGGAGCGCGACCGGACGCAGGAGTTGCTCGATTCCTTCCGCGCGAATCGGCTGGACGCCCTGGTTGCGATTGGCGGCGAAGGGACGCTCGGCATCGTCCTCGCTCTCTGGAAGAAGGGGCTCCCGGTGGTCGGGGTCCCCAAAACGATCGATAACGACGTTGGCGGCACCGTCGCGACCTTCGGGTTCGACACCGCCGTTGCAACCGCCACGGACGCCATCGACAAGGTGCATTCAACCGCCGAGAGCCATGAGCGTGTGCTCGTAGTGGAGGTCATGGGCCGAAACGCGGGATTCATTGCGCTGAACTCAGGGATAGCCGGGTCGGCCGACGTGATTCTGATTCCCGAAATCCCCTTCGACATCAACAAGGTCTGCGACAAGATCCGGCGCCGTGAAGCCGAGGGGCGGCACTTCAGCATTGTCGTCGTCGCCGAGGGCGCGGTTCCGAAGGGCGGGACAGTCTCGCTCATCGATCCCTCGCACGAACGGCTCGGTGGCATCGCAGACAAGGTGGCGCACTCGATCGAGCAGATGACCGGAAAAGAGACGCGGTCGCTCGTGCTCGGCCATCTCCAGCGTGGTGGGAGTCCAACGACCTTTGACAGATTGCTGGCGCTCCGGTTCGGCGCGGCGGCGGTCCGCTTAATCGCCGAACGCCAGTTCGGGATGATGGTGGCGCTCCAACCGCCACACATCGTGTCGGTCCCCATCGAGGAGGCGCTGGCCATGCCACGCCGAGTGCCGCTCGACTCCGATACCATCGCAACAGCCCGCGACCTCGGCGTCAGCTTCGGAGATTGAAGCAGGACAATTGTTTCAGGCCACGGACATGCGCGAGCCAGGCGTCTTAAATCCTAACTGCATTGAAGTAAACGACTTATATCTCCGTCTCCCCATGGCACACCTCTTTCCTTAGAGTGGCGCCATCAAGGAGGAGCCATGAAACGCATCCTTATTCTCGTCGGACTGTTGGTTGGTCTCGCGACTTCGACTGGTCACGCGCAGACTCGCGTTGGGGTCTCATTGAGCTTCGGCGACCCGTACTTTGCCGGCCAGGTCGTCATCGGTCGTCCCTATTACCACCGCTACGCATATCCCTACTACTACCACTACTATCGCTACCGGCCTGCTCCCGTCATCGTGGTGGAGCCTCGAGTTATTGTCGTCCGGCCGCACCGGTACCACGCGCGCCGCTATCATCGGCGCTGGTAGCGCGAGCTCTTAGCCGCGAGATCGAGTAGTCTATATTCCAGCAGTGCGTATATCCCGCGACCACTTCCTTCCTCCCGATCCCCAGGCTTTCCGCGAAGCTGAACCGTCCACGGGCCGGGTCATCGTCATTGCCCCGACTCGCGCGGCTTGCGAAACAATCGAGTTAGCCTTGGGACTCAGGCTCGAGACGCTGCTCGAGCGTGAGCACGGGGACGACATTCGGCGGCTCGCGGGGTCGGGTCAGGGATTTGGGATCGTCGCGGGGACAGGCACCGGCAAGACGCTCGCGATCCGCAGCATGGCGGAAACCATCCTGAAGGCGCCGCTGAAGGTCGGCGTGGTCAATCGCGAGCGCGAAGCCACACCGGAAACGCCGAGCTGGAACGTCGTCATCGTCACCACCGGGATCGCGCGACGCTGGTTCCAGGATGGCCTCATCACGGCGCAGGACACGCTGGTCGTCGACGAGATTCATCAGACGTCGGCCGAAATGGAGCTCTGTCTCGCGCTCGGCAAGCGGGCGCGCTGCCGCTTCATCTGGCTCTCAGCCACGGTCGATCCGACCTTCTATGCTGACTATCTCGGGTCCGCGGAGGTCCTGGAGACGCGCGCGTTCGATCCGGCGAAAGCAGCACGGGTCAATGTACTTGCCGAGCAGCCGCTGGAGTTTTTGAACGATCGTTTCATAAAGCGGGTTATGCGGGAGCGGCGAGGAGTGGCCGTGTTCGTGCCGACCAGGGCGGAGGTGGAGCAGATTGCGCGCGAGCTCGGCGACCGCTGGCCCAACCTCGCGACGGCGTTTTATCACGGCGGCGAGCCGATCCGAGTCATCCGACCGTTTCTTGACGGTTTGGTCAAACGACCCTTCCTCCTGGCGATGACGGCGGCCGGCCAGTCGGCGCTCAACATTCGGGGACTCGATACGGTCGTCATCTATGACGCGCGCTATACTAACGTGGTCGAACGCGGGAAGAATGTGCTGACGCGCGCCTATTTGGGGGCGAACGAGATTCTCCAGATGGCGGGCCGGGTGCACGGACGCGTCCAGCAGGGTGAGGTCTACATCCTCAGCGACCGCGACCTCGCGTTCGAGGATCTGCGACCGACCGCCCCCGAGTTCCAGCTGGCTGGCGACGCGGAGCGCGTGGCGATTACCTGCGCAGCGCTCGGTGTTGACGCGACGGAGCTCGATCTGCCGGTCCCGCTCGATCGGCGCGCCTATCGTGCGAGCGTCGACCTGCTCACCGAGCGGGGGCTCATAGAGCACGGCCGGCTAACGACTTACGGACGTGAGGTGGAGGCCATGCCGGTCGAGCGGCCGTGGGGCGAGATGCTGTATCACGCCGAGCCGGCGCTGGTGCCCCTGGTCGCGGTCGCATCCAACATCGAATCGCTGCATCGCATGACGCGCGAAGAGCGTCAGCTCGGCGGGCTCATCGTGCCGGGATCGGACCACATCACCGCCTACAACGTGTATGCCGAAGCGGTGAACAAGTACGGATATCTTGGCGAAGTGTATGGGCTTCCGCGCCACCTATTCCGAGATGAGGAGATCGAACGCTGGGCCGAGGAACGTGGGGTGCTGGTCAAGGCGATCGAGGACATCGCCCTGGGGACGGCGTCGGTCTACCGGCAGCTGGAGCTGCCTTTACCAGCCAAGCTCCCCTATGGCGATCGTAAGACATTGGAGGTCTTTTCTGACCTTTTGGCCAAGATCATGCCGTTCGATCTCATCATCGATGAGCAGACGGCAGACGGTCGGGAGGCGCGCGTCAGCCGCAGCTCGGTCTGCGGCAGCTGGGGGGCCATCGCAGGGTCGCTCCGCTATTTCGCTGACCGATTCGGCGTGCCGCGCGCCAGCATTGAGGGCACGCAGATCCCCGAGCGGGCGATTCGACGCTACGCCCGTCGCGGGAAGCCTGCCGTGGCGTTCGAGCGGCAGCGGCGGCGTGAGGGACTCATGGTTGTTCGGACCGTGGAGTATTTCGGCTTCACACTCGATCGGGACGTCGAGCCATTGCCCAGCCCCTTCACTGCGGAGCTGGCCGATTCCGCGCGACAGGCGTTAGTCGAGGCGCTGCTGGCGGGTGCAACGCCTCACCCCGACCAGGCCAAGGTCCGGCGCGCCTTGGAGCGATTCGGACACTACTGGCGGCGTTCGGGTGGCCAGCTGAGCCAGGCGCAAAGAGAGCACGTCGCCAAAGAGATTTCGGCACAACTCGCGGGCGTGGATTCGTGGGACGCGTTCGTCGGTACGCGGATCAGCGTCGACCCCGATACGGCCATCTCGGAAACCGAACGACGTCGGCTCGACGCATTGCCCTCGTCGATATTCCTCTATGGTGACAGCGTGCCGGTGGATTATGACGTTGACCATGGCATCGGCGTGGTGCGGCTTCGGCTGAAGGAAGGGCAAGCCCGGCGGCTGCATCCCAAGGATCTGCCGCCCTTCGATCGGCCCGTGCGCTATACCGTGACCCGTGGCAAGCACGAGGCCGTGCGCGCGAGCTCGCTCGAAGAGTTGCGACACGGACTGCGGGCGCTGGGGTCCATGCATCGCGCCCGGGTGATGCGCGGGGGTCGGCGGCCGCGGCGGCGCTAGGGCTTCGCGGTTACCTCGAGCAAGGAAAGCCACAATGCGTCGTAGGCGTCGCGCGCATCGGCGAGCGGCACTCCCGTCGCTAGCGCAATGGCGCAGCCGTCCACAATCGCATCGCGCGCGGCGTCTTCGAACTCCGCCTTCTTGGCCGATCGGTCAACTAAGCCAGCAGCGCAGAGACTTAACCACGCCCGCGTCGTGCCGTCTTCCGATTGACGCCGCAGCTCCTGCCAGCATGCCTCCAGACCGGCTGAACCCGGGGCGCTGGACAACGCGCGCTCCAGCGCCGCACTACGTGATGCGTCGACCTGGGAGGCAGCGGCGCGCAGCAATCGGGCGCGTGATGCGTAGTGATAGAGGATTAACCCCTTCACGACTCCGGCCCGCCTTGCGACCGCGTCGAGCGTGAATCCCTCGACACCCGCGCGCTGCAGCGTTTGAACGGCCGCTGTGAGAATCGAGGACCGCGTGGAGGTGGCGTCTTTGGGCATGTTGTCCCGGCGGTCAATACTGCGTTTCGCTCATAGGGGCGCAACCCGAAACAAACCAGCAACCTTTTGCCCGATGAGCGAGTCTCATCTTGACACGAACCTAACACCCTCGTTGGTCGGAATGAAACCTTGGACTGGCAAGATTTGTATGAGGATAACCAACCAATGATCGACAAACCTGTGAGCCCCGCGGGCAACGCCCCCTCCACGTTCTCCCCTCTCGTGCGTGCGGTCATCGATTCTGTGAGTGAGGGGGTCGTCATCTTCGATCAGCAGGGCCGCCTGCTCTACGCCAATACGTCGGCCCGGCGGGTCATCGATGGGCAGAACGGCGGCGGCGACGTCCGCAACCGACTGCAGATGCTCGGCGCCCGGTTCGCTCCCCTGAAGAACGGCACGCAGAATCTCGGCGAAGCCGCCATCCTTCCCCAGACTGGTCCACTGACGCTTGCCGAGCGCGAGCGCCAGGCCATCACCGCGACCTTGCAGGACACCAGCGGCAAGCTCGCGGAGACCGCGCGGCGGCTCGGGATCAGCCGCACGACACTGTGGCGACGTCTCAAGTCCTACGGGATGGAAGGCTTCCGCGCCTCTCCGTAGGCTCCTAGCTTCTCCGGGGGATGCCCCCCCCCTTCCCCGTCACCGCGCCGCAGCCCTTCGTCATCGCGGAATACGTCCGCTGGTCCGACGTAGACTTCGCCGGCATCATTTTTTATGGCTCATACGTTCGCCTCTTCGAAATCGCCGAAACGGAGATGTTTCGGCATTGCGGGCTGGCGTACGCGCGGATGTTTGACGAATACGACATCTTTTTGCCACGCAAGGCCGTGCACAGCGAGTTCTACTGGCCGGCGCGCCTCGATGACCGGTTACGCATTGCGGCATACGTCGGCAAGGTCGGGACAAAGTCCCTGACACTCCATTTTGATGTCTTACGGGCGGACGCAGCGGCGCTGGGCGCGGCGGGATGGATGGTGCTGGTTTGCGTCGATCGGAAGAAACTGAAGCCGATACCGCTGCCGGCTGGATTAATCGCGTCGCTCGTCCCGCATACACTCAGCCCCGACGCAGCGCGCAAATCTCTCGGAGTCGCGCCATCACCCCGCTAAGAGCGTTCCCTGCCCTGCTTCTGCTCCTGACCTGTTGCGACGGCGCTTCCAGCGAGCCCCTCGCCGTCGATGCGGTTGTCGCATTTCCGCCGCGAGACACGATTCGGTTCTCGCTTCCGGCCGCGACGCACCGGTGTTCCGATGGCCGATCGATCCTAGTCGAGGCCGTGAGTCCCGAGGGCAGTGGCGTGCTGATACGCCTGCATTATCGCGATAGTCTGGTCACGGCGAGCTACCCGATCATCATACCGGGTGATACAACCGCGCCCGGCGCGATGGTCGCGGTGCGGTATCTACTCAGAGACGTTGGGCACGCATTCTTTTTCGATACCGGCTCCGTCCAACTCCGACGGGAAGGTGCGACGATGGGGGGGCAGATCCAGGGATCGGGGATCGAGAACGCGATCCGCACGCCCACACGCATCGAGTACCATGATGTCCCGCTGCCACTGCCGTCCGACAGTGTGTCCTGCGCCCATACCAAGCCATGAGTCCATCGAACGACATTCGTATCGGATTCGTCGGGTCCGGATTCGCGCGGCGGGTGCAAATCCCGGCCCTCGCGTTCGTACCGGGTGCGAAAGCCACCGCGATCGCGAGCGGGCATCGCGCCAACGCGGAAGCCGTCGCCCGCGAATTCGGGCTGCGAGTCTTCTCCGACGGAACGGAGGTAGCGCGCTCGGCGGATGTGGACCTCGTCGTGGTATCGTCCACCCCCGATTCGCATGCGCGGTACGCGATTGCGGCGCTCGAGGCGGGAAAGCACGTGTTGTGCGAGAAACCGATGGCGCTGGATGCGTTCGAAGCGGCGCAGATGGTGACAGCATCCGAACAGCGTCCCGACAGGCTTGCGTGGATCGACCACGAGCTCCGTTATGAGCCGAACCGCAAGAGGGCCCGCGAGCTGATTCGCTCCAACGCGATCGGCGAGGTTCGGCACCTCGAACTGTCGTTGAAGCCCTACCTCCGGGGAGACGGCAGGCCGCAAGCGACCGACGCGCCGTGGACCTGGTGGTCCGACGCGTCGCGGGGCGGCGGCATTCTCGGCGCCGTAGGGTCGCACCTCATCGATCTGGGCCGGTTCTGGACGGGCAGCGAGATCACGTATGTCGCCGGGCTGGTCGAGACGTTCGTGAAGCAGCGCAAGGATGAAACCGGTGCGATCCGTCCCGTGACCGCGGACGATTTCGCCAGCTGCATGCTGCAGACGGGGAGCGGGGCTGTCGCCACGATCACCTTGAGCGCGGTTGCCCACCACGGTCCCGGTCACTACGGTCAGGTGACCGGGAGCGAGGGGACACTGGCGCTCAGCGGCGAAACGAAGCTCGAGCTCGGTAAGCCGGGCGGTCCGCTCGAGGACATCTCAGCGCCGGATGATCTCTGGGAAAAAACCAAACCGAACAACATGTGGGCGCGCTCCTTCGTGCGGCTCATGCGGGAGATGGTGCAGGTGATTCGTGGGAATGCGCCCCAGGGCGAACCCGCCACCTTCCGCGACGGCTGGCAGGTGCAGCGCGTGCTCGATGCGGTCCGCGGCGGGCGTGGTGTCCAGTTAGATTGAGCCCGTGGAGCAGACCTATTTCCGCAAAGGATTCGGGCTCAAGGGCGCCATCGAAGGCGCGCTGACAGCGGATTATCACAGCCGCGTGGTCGATGCGATCCGCGCGTCGGGCTACGCGCTCGAGATCGGCGACCTCACGTTCCGGCTAGCGGGAGAGTTTGGCTTTTGCTACGGCGTGGATCGCGCCGTCGAATACGCGTACGAAACGCGCACCAAGTTTCCGGGCAAGCGCACATTCCTCGTCGGTGAAATCATCCACAACCCGCATGTCAATCAGAAGCTCGCGGCCATGGGCGTGGAGTTTCTGCACCGCCCCGAAGGCCGTGATGGCGAGTTCGATTTCAGCGCGGTCACCGCAAATGATGTCGTGATTCTGCCCGCGTTCGGCGTGACGGTACGCGACTTCGAACGCCTCCGGACGATCGGCTGCGTGCTCGTGGATACGACGTGCGGCTCTGTGTTGAATGTCTGGAAACGCGTGGAATCGTACGCGCGGGACGGGTTCACCGCGCTGATTCACGGCAAGAATTACCACGAAGAGACGAAGGCGACGTCCAGTCAGGTCAACAAATATCCTGGAGGGAAGTACCTCGTCGTCCGCGACATGAATGAAGCCCGGGTCGTCTGCGAATACATCGAGGGACGGGGGACGAGGGAGGGGGTTCTCCAGCAGTTCGAGGGTAAGATGTCCCCGGGATTCGATCCGGACCGCGACCTGCAGCGCGTTGGCGTCGCGAATCAGACAACCATGCTTTCCGGCGAGTCGCTCGCGATCGCCGGTGAAGTCGGCAAGAGCATGACGCGGCGGTGGGGCGCCGACGCAGTGACCGAGCACTTCCGCACATTCGACACGATCTGCTCGGCGACGCAAGAGCGGCAGGACGCAGTGCTGAAGCTGATCGCCGACCCGCTCGACCTGATGGTTGTGATCGGCGGATACAATTCGAGCAACACGACCCATCTCGCGGCGATCTGCAACGAGAAAGTGACGACGTACCACATTGAAGATGCCGCATGCATCGAGGTAGACGACGGCAGCATTCGGTACCGGCCGGTAGGCATCCATTCCAGCGAAGAGCGGCGCGAGCGCTGGCTGCCAGACGGTCCGCTTTCGATCGGAATTACGGCGGGGGCTTCGACGCCGAACAACAAGATCGGCGAGACGATCGAACGGATCGTCGCCCTACGCGGGGCCAATCTGAACGAGGTTCTCCCTTAGCCACGTTTCGGGTATATTTCGGGTCCTATGCCGCTGTCTCGTTTTCATCCCGTCATCGAACGTTGGTTCTCCAACCGGTTCGCCGACCCGACCGAGCCGCAGCGCCGTGCATGGCCCGTCATTCAGCACGGCAGCGACGTGCTCATTGCAGCGCCCACGGGCTCGGGCAAGACGTTCGCGGCATTCCTTTCCGCGATCGACGGGTTGGTGCGCCAGGGCCTGAACGGCGAGCTGCGTGATGAGATGCAGGTCGTTTATGTCTCGCCGCTCAAAGCCCTGTCGAATGACGTCCAGAAGAACCTGTCGGAGCCGCTGGCGCAGATTCGCGCGTCGCTGGCAGAGCAGGGGCTGCCCGATGTCGACGTCCGAACCCTCGTCCGCACCGGCGACACGCCGCAGTCCGAGCGGCAGGCGATGCTCAGTCGCCCACCCCACATCCTCGTCACGACGCCGGAATCCCTCTATTTGATCCTCACGTCCGAACGCGCCCGCGAGATGCTGCGCTCGGTGCGAACGGTGATCGTCGACGAGATCCATGCGGTGGCGCGCGACAAGCGCGGCAGCCACCTCGCGCTCTCACTGGCGCGGCTCGATGCGCTGATCGGCAAGCGACCGCAACGCATCGGCCTCTCGGCCACGCAGCGGCCGATCGAGGAGATCGCGCAATTTCTGGTCGGAACCGGACAGCCGTTGCCCACGATCGTGGACGCGGGCCACATCCGCACGCTCGACCTGGCCCTCGAAATCCCGTCCTCGCCGCTGGAGGCCGTGATGTCGGCGGAGGTCTGGGAAGAGATCAACACGCGGATCGCCGAGTTGATCTCGCAGCACCGCACGACGCTCGTGTTCGTGAATACGCGTCGCCTGTGCGAGCGACTGGCGATGCAGTTGTCGGAGCGCCTGGGCGCCGATCGCGTCACCAGTCACCACGGCAGCCTGTCGCGTGAAAAGCGGTTCGAGGCGGAGGAACGGCTCAAGCGCGGCGAGCTGCAGGCGCTGGTCGCGACCGCCTCGCTGGAGCTGGGGATCGATATCGGCAGCGTCGACCTCGTCATTCAAGTGGGGTCGACGCGCTCCATTGCGACGCTGCTCCAGCGCGTCGGCCGAGCTGGCCACCGGCTCGGCGCGATTCCGAAGGGACGCGTCTTCCCGCTCTCCAGGGATGAGCTGATCGAATGCGCGGCCATGCTGCGCGCGACCCGCGAGGGGCGGCTCGACCGGTTGATCATTCCCGACAAGCCGCTCGACATTCTGGCGCAACAGATCGTCGCCGCCGCCGCCGGCGAAGAGTGGGATGAAAACACGCTCTACGAGCGCATGCGCTCGGCCTACCCGTACCGTGACCTGACGCGCAAGGAATTCGACGATGTCGTGCAGATGCTCGGGGAGGGGTTCACCACCCGGCGGGGGCGGCGCAGCGCGCACATCCACTATGACGGCATCAACAAGAAGCTGAAGGGCCGGCGCGGGGCACGTATCGCCGCGATCACGTCCGGCGGCGCGATTCCCGATCTCGGTGATTATCGCGTGATCCTCGAGCCGACGGAGACCTTCGTCGGGACGCTCAATGAGGACTTCGCGATCGAGAGCACTCCGGGCGACATCTTCCAGCTTGGCAACACGTCCTACCAGATCGTCAAGGTCGAATCGGGCCAGGTACGCGTGGCTGACGCCAAAGGCCAGCCGCCGACGTTGCCGTTCTGGCTCGGCGAAGCGCCGGGGCGGACGAATGAGCTGTCGGAGGAAGTCTCGCGGCTCCGCCAGGACATCGCGGACCGGCTGGACGACGCACCCGCCGCCATCACGTGGCTGGTCGACACGATCGGCATGAACGAAGCGGGCGCGCGCACGATCGTCGAGTATCTGGCCGCAACCCGCGTCATCCTCGGCACGATCCCCACGCAGAAATGCCTGGTCCTGGAGAGGTTCTTCGACGAGGCGGGCGGGATGCAGCTGGTGCTGCACGCGCCATTCGGCAGCCGGATCAACCGGGCCTGGGGCCTCGCGCTGCGCAAGCGCTTCTGCCGCAGTTTCAACTTCGAGCTGCAGGCGGCGGCAACTGAAGACGCCATCATCCTGTCCCTGGGACCGCAGCACAGCTTCCCGCTCGAGGATGTCTTCCAGTACCTGAAGCCCGCGACGGCGGAGCATCTGTTGGTGCAGGCGATGCTCGACGCGCCGGTGTTCGGCACGCGGTGGCGCTGGAACGCGACCCGCGCCCTGGCGGTGCTGCGGTTTCGCGGTGGGAGAAAAGTGCCGACGCCGCTGCAGCGGATGGAGGCGGAGGACCTGGTTGCTGCCGTGTTCCCCGATCAGCTCGCGTGCCCGGAAAACCTCGTCGGTGACCGGGAGATTCCCGATCACCCGCTGGTCAATCAGACGATCGCCGACTGCCTGCTCGAGGCCATGGATTTTCCCGGCTTGAAGCGCGTGCTCGAAGGCATGGAAGCGGGCCAGTTCACGCT
>Ga0209157_1000114_pt1 | contig 70195 bp, 59 predicted proteins | sample GraSoiAngelo_135_FD_185892 | JGI IMG/M metagenome (GOLD analysis project Ga0209157, IMG submission 185892) | Grasslands soil microbial communities from the Angelo Coastal Reserve, California, USA - 14_0929_05_40cm (SPAdes) (version 2) | ecosystem: Environmental > Terrestrial > Soil > Grasslands ... | reverse complement strand
CTGGCGTCGAAGCGGTTCGCGATCACCTCGAACTCGGCGATCGCATCCCGGCTGTAGCCGGGCTGCTCACTATCAACTGAGGAATGATAGTTCACCGTCACGTCCTGGCCGTCAACCTTCGTCTGCGAATAGCCCTGCCGGTTCTCCACGAGCCCACCCGCCTCATTCCGGCGTGCTCCCGGTGCGAGCAGGCTCAGGTCCATCCAGTTCCGGCCGTTGAGGGGTAGTTCCTGCATCTGCTTCGGGTCGATGTTGGCGCTGACCTTGGAAGTTTCCGTATCGACCAGGGGCACTTCGCCTGTGACGGTAACTGTTTCGGCGATAGTCGAAGGCATCATCTCGATGTTCACGACGGCCGTTTGCCCCACGAGCACCTGAATAATCCGATTCACTGTCCCGAACCCGGCCAACTCCGCCGTGATTCGGTAATTGCCGACGCGCACCTCCATTCGATAACCGCCGCGCTCGTCGGTGATTGCTACAAATTTGTTGCCGGTTTCGGTATGCGTCGCCGTCACCATCACTCCCGGTATGACAGCGCCGGTAGGATCCGTTACGGTCCCGCTCACTGTGGAGTCTTGAGCATGCCCGCAAACGGGCAGCATCAGGATTGCGCCGATCGCCACCAGCGCTGTGAAAACGTAGCCACCCCTCACACTCCTCACACTCCTCACACTCCTCATAAAGCACCTCCATAGGGAAATGACGGCGGGTGTCAGAATGAACCTCAGGCGGACAATATTCCCGTTAAACGACATCCTTCGATATTCCGAGATTGCTTCGCTTTTCTATTGCGTGGCTTTATAAAGCGGCAAAGGGTGCGTGTATATCCGGTATTGGGGGTATTTCTGGCGAAAATTCGGGGTAAAGGAACGATTAGCTCTCTGCTCTGCGACACTACGAAATACTTTGCGGAGATGCGGGGACGCACGGCGAATTCTAATGCAAGAATTCGGGGTGCGTCCCCACATCTTCCCGCCTCAGAACAAGAGCTTCAGCGCGAACTGCATTTGCCGCGAGGTCGCCGTAGGCGCTACGAAATAACCCTTTTTCTTACTGCATAGAGGATAATGTCCGCGGTGCTGTGCAGGCCAAGTTTTTGCATGAGATTGGCACGATGGGTTTCAACAGTCTGAGGTCTAAGGTCCAACAGGCCGGCAACATCTTTGTTCGTCTTGCCCTCAGCAAGGAGCTGCAACACTTCCTTTTCTCGCTCAGTAAGCAGGTCATAAGAGTCCGGGACATGCTTGTGCTTAAGCTGGCGCATGTAGTCTGCCAGCAGTACTTCGCCAATCGCCGAACTAAAAAAATGGCGCTGCTTGCTGACCGCTTCCAAGGCAAGGGGCAAATCGCGTTCGACAGATTCTTTAAGGATGTACCCTTTCACTCCAGCATTCAGTCCTCGAATCACATAGTCTTCATCCGCGTGCATGCTGAGCAAGATGACAGAGGTTTCCGGACGTCGCTTCAAAATCTGCGCAGCAGCATCGATGCCGTTGACTTGACGGCGTCTGCAAGCGAATTCGCGCTGGCCTGAAGCGACATGAGAACGACCGAAGTACCCATTATAACCATCGTATCTGATCCGAACTGGGATCCTGCTACACCTCCTGGGAGACCCTTCTCGCTCTTGAAGTGCCCCAATCCGATTGAGAAAACTACCGAAACTTCGCCGAGCAAAAAACGGCCGATCCGTTACAGGTGTAACCTTTTGGGGACTCATGACTCTGTAACTTGCGGTCGGGCTAAGTCATAGGGCGAAGCTGGAGGATAGAACCGCAAATGAGCAATAATGAGCGGCATGGCAGCCAATGAACGATCACCGGAGGAACAGAGGTTTGACCGCGTGATCCGTTCGTTGCTGCAATCGGCTTTAGACTCACTTCCTGAACACTACCGCACTGTCCTGATATTGCGGGATATCGAAGGTCTCAGCGCATCCGAAACCGCGGAGTGCCTCAATCTTAGGAAAGAGAGCGTCGAAGTGCGCGTCTTCCGTGCGCGGGCGATGCTACGGAGACAGCTCTTCGATCGCGTTATTCAAAGCGCGCCCGAAGCGTTTCAATTTCTGGATGCGCGGTGCGATCGGGTTGTCGAGAATGTCCTCAATCGTATTGGGGGCTGAGGCCGACGGATCTACCCATCCAAAGTTCTACCTCGATTCCTCGGCAGGATTCGCTCAAGAACTCGTGCAACGATTCGGTCGCAGCGCTCTCCAAGGAACTGGAAAGCCGCATTGTCGTTTGCCCCGGCGAGCGAATACAGTTCCCGCTGGAGCAGTGAGCGGGCCCGATGGAGGCGAGTCTTCGCGTTTTCTTCGCTGATCTCCAGGCATTCTGCAGTTTCGGCTGTGCTCAATCCCTCGATTTCCCGAAGCATGAAGACGGACCTATAGTCATTCGGCAACGCGTCAAAGGCTCTTTCGAGCACCATCTTCAGTTCACCGTCATATATCTGCTGCTCAGGATTACGTTCTTTAGATTTCATATCCAGGCCCTGGTCCTCCAGCAAAGAAATACTATCGACTTTTTGATAACCGATGCGGCGCACGCGAGCGTAAGCCTCGTAAATCGCGATCTTTGTTAACCATGTCGAAAATCGCGCCCGGCCTTCGAATTGATTCAGGTGTTCGTAAGCTCTAACGTAAGCATCCTGAACGATGTCCTCGGCTTCCAGGTCATTCGTGACAATCGAACGCGTCACTCGGAACAACCTGCGGTTGTAGCGCCTCATGAGAATTTCAAAGAGCGCCGTTTCGCCTTCGATGACCCTCCTGACGACTTCGTCGTCACTTAGCTCGGAGTTTGCGATTTCGACCCCAATTCCTTCGCCCATAGTCTGAAGAGCCTCCGTAATACAGAGTCCCAAGCTTTAAGAAGGTTACACCTGTTCTAAAAGTTTTTCTCCGGCTGAAACCGTAACCGAGCTCGCACTCGCCACTCCGTATCAACGGACATAAGGAAGGAGCATTCATGAAAGACTTGAAGGGCTTTTCGAAAATATTTTTGATTGCGGCAATCGCCAGCATCTGTGGACTGCCATTGGCGATCATGAGCCAGAATACGAATTCGGGTGGAGACGCCCGCAATTTCGATGGCGTCATTCAAAGGAATGTACGCCAGTTCATGGACAAGGGACAACAAATATTCCGCTTCGATACATTCGGAGACGAAGCTTTCTGGGGAGACAACCTGAAGCTTCATCAGGCAATTGCGGGATCCAAATTCGGCGGAGTTGGCGCAGGTGTTAGTCCACGGACGGCCCTGGGGGTCGGGCTGAAGGTGGATTCGGAGGCATTACCTTCCGACCTTATTGAAGCTATCCAAAAAGGACGTGTCAACCTCGATGACCCCGCGAACACGCTAGCTTTGCTGCGATTGAACGCTGTCGTCGGCGTCACTGGATTTTTCGATCAACGTGGTGGGATACGGTCGATCGGAATTCAGTGTGCATTGTGTCATTCGACAGTTGATGACTCCTTTGCCCCCGGAATCGGCCGTCGATTAGACGGATGGGCAAACCGGGATCTCAATGTCGGCGCGATTGTGGGACTAGCCCCCGATTTGTCTCCGGTGATCAACCTGTTGGGGGTGGATGACGCCACGGTTCGCAAAGTCCTCACGAGTTGGGGGCCGGGTAAATTCGATGCGGAAGTTTTTCTCGACGGGAAAGCCTTTCGCGATGATGGTAAATCCTCTGCCACTCTAATTCCTCCTGCTTTTGGGCTGGCTGGCGTGAACCTTCACACGTGGACGGGTTGGGGTTCGGTGACGCATTGGAATGCCTTCGTTGCGAACCTGGAAATGCACGGGAAGGGCACGTTCTATGATCCTCGGCTCAATGACCCGGCACAGTTCCCGATAGCTGCGCGCGCCGGTTTGGGCAATGTACGAAGCGATCCGGATTTGATCACCTCAAAGCTTGCAGCGCTCCATTTCTATCAGCTGGCGATACCGGCGCCTGCGGCTCCAGCACGACCGGTTTCTCGTGAGCCGCATTCAATTCTTGAAATGTTCGGAAGCAGGCCTGCAGTGGAGAGTGGGAAAGCGGTATTCGATGGCAAGGCGAAATGCGCAACGTGTCATGTGGCGCCGCTCTTCACCGAGCCAGGTTGGAACATGCATACGCCCGCCGAGATCGGTATCGACGATTTTCAGGCGAATCGCGCTCCGGACAGGCGGTACCGTACCGCACCATTAAAAGGTCTGTGGACGCACCTGAAAGGCGGTTTCTATCATGACGGCCGGTTCGCGACACTGCGAGATGTGGTCGACCACTACGATGGATTTTTCAAACTGGGTCTCACTGAACAGGAAAAAAGCGACCTCGTAGAATATTTGCTGTCCCTCTAAGCGGCAACCCTAGCAAAAAAACCCCGCGAGTCGCCCCGCGGGGAAAGGTGTTATGGTAAGGAGATAAAGGTTATAAAGCGGCAAAGAAGTCCTGTATATCCGGTGTAGGGGGGATTCCCGGCTGAAATTCGGGATAAAGGACGATCCGCTTTATGCCCTGGCGCTACGAAATACTCTGCGTGCTTCAACCTTGCCCTCCCATGCCAGGAAAACCAGGTTGAAACTAGTCACGCTTGACAAGTTCGCTTCATGGTTAATTATAAGTAGCCTCAGTTATGCAAAAGAGCCGTCTGTCGCCGGCTCTTTTGCTCGGTGCGCACTCAGAACAGCAGCTTCAGCGCGAACTGGATTTGCCGCGAGGTCGTGGCGGTCGCTGTAATGACTCCGCCCAAGGGGCTGTACTCGGCGCCCTGGAAGACAACCTCATTCGGATACGACAAATTGGGATGATTCAAAACATTGAACGCCTCGGCGCGGAACTGCAAATTCAAACCCTCACTGATTCTCACTCTCTTTAACAGCGAGGAGTCCAGCATGAACAGGCGCGGACCACGCAGCGCTCCGCGCGACACGTTCCCGAAGGTTCCCTGTAGCGGCAGCACGAAGGCTCTCGGATCGAACCATTGATCGGGTTTCCCCACAATCACTTTGCCCTTAAAGTTCGGATTCCAGTTGGGTATATCGGAATTACTGGGGTCGCCGGTGCCCGAAGTATTCGATCCGGTCAGCGGCGTGAAGGGGAATCCGCCCGCAATCCGGAGGCTCGAATTCCACTGCCAGCCGCCGATCAGCTTGTCCACGACTCCGGTGGCGCCGCTTCCGAAGCGCTGCCCGTTCCCAAACGGCAACAGATAGCTGGTGTACCCGTTGAACTGGTGGTTGAGGTTGTAGGAGGCGACCCCGCGGTTCAACTCCCTCCTATAATATGGACTGGGGATATACGGTGGCTCGTTACCAGCGGAAGGGGTGAGGATAGCGGAATTCAAGTCCATCGCTTTCCCCCAGGTGTAATTCGCTTTAAAAGCAAACCCGCGGCTGATGCGCTTCGTCAGCGAGACATCCATCGCATGGTAGCTCGAGGTACCTTGATCGATCCATTGAACGCCGCTACCCACGTAGGGGTTCGGGCGCGAGGCCGGCGGGTGGTACAACGTCCCTTTTGACACCAGGACTCTTCGACCGACAGGAACAGGGTCGCCATTGGTCGTCGTGCCGCCGCTGATGCATCCCTGCGGATTCTCGCACACCTGTGGATAGGCGGCATTGGTATTTAAAGAAAGCGGCGTGTGGTAGGATTCACTCCCCACATAACCCACCGAGAGCATGAGGTCTCTCGCGATCCCGCGTTCGATCGTGAAGCTCCACTGCTGGCTGGTGGGGGTGAACATGACTGGATCAAAACCGCCGGGACTATAGATCCCGCAGGCTGGAGGTGGAGGTGCCCCTGGAGTGCCGCACGTACGTGGAAGCGGGACGTTCTTCTGAAGCGGAATCAGGGAGAGCAACGGACCGGCCAACTGCTCACGTGCATTAGACGGGGGATTGGCATAGGCCCGGTTCCCGACGTTATCCTGAAGGTCGTTGTGGATTCCAAAGCCGGCCCGCACCGCCCATGTTCCCTTGCCGGTCGGGTCCCAAGCCAGGCCGACGCGGGGCTGCAGCAGCAGTTTGGCGTGATTCTCCGTCAGGCACGAATGGCCGATGCGCGGTTCGGTCGACATGACAAAGTTTTTGTCGAACACGTAGTTCGAACAGCGGTCCGCCACTTCATTCCACCCGTCGGTCATTTCGTGCCTCAACCCCAGGCGGAGGGTGAGATTCGACCGGAGTTTCATTTCATCCTGGAAGTACCAGGCCCCTTCGGTGGACCGGTATCCAACCGTCGCCGGATTCCGGACTATGTTGAACTGGCTCGGGATGTCCTGGAGAAATGTCAGCATGCTCGAATAGGCGGCGCTTCCTGCCGAAAACGCTGCTGACCCGAAGTGGTTTTCGTGTATCCGCTGCACCCAAACGCCTGCGCTAAAGGAGTGCTTGCCTTTGGTGAAGCGCAGGTCATCACCCAGGCTGTAGTATTCTCGGATACCAAAAAGGGGGTTGTTGCCGGGCACCGGCGTTTGGGAAGTCAGGGAGGCGGCGGTCGTGCCGCCCCCGATGACAATCGCGCCAGGATTACCCCCCGCAAGATACACCAGGCTCGCGGGGATTGCCGGCCCAGTGCCGTTGGGCTTGGTGACCGAGGCTCCAAACGGACGAACCCACCCCAACGTTGCGGAATTGACGACAGTGGGGGAGAAAACATGCGTTTCCTGCAAGCCGAACGTTTGGTTGCGTAGTGGAACGTACATGGTGTAATACGTGTCCGGCTGCGGCTGATCCCTTTCCCCATCGCTGAAGGTGTAGTTTGCAAAGAGAGAGTCTTTGGCGGACATGACGTAGTCCATGCGGGTCATCACAAAATTTTCATAAATCTTCTGCACTCCATTGTTGTAGTTGTAGGCCGTTCCGGTGGGTAAGCCGTTGCTGTATACCTCTGAACCATTGGGCACCGGCCAGAACGTATTGGCAAACGGCAGCATGCCCCGCTGCAGATTGGGAACAGGAACGAACGCAGCCCGCGCAGCCGGGTCCGCAGTGGGGGGACAAGCGCTCGGAGTTGCGAGGTAGCAAGGCAGCAGACCCTGGCGGGATTGCACGTCCGGATAAACCGTGCGAGTGCTCTGCGCCAGCCGCTGCTGGAACCCCTCGTAGTTTCCGAACACGAACAGCTTGTCCTTCTTCAGGGGACCTCCGATGGTCCCGCCGAACTGATGCCGTTTGAACGGACCCTTGGTGGCCTCGAAGTAGTTCTTGGCATCCAGAGCGCTGTTACGGTGATACTCGAAGAGGCTGCCATGCCAGTCGTTCGTTCCCGACGAGGTCACAATGCTGACCTGCCCTCCGGCCCGCTTCCCATACTCGGCGCCATAGGTGTGCTCGAGGACGTTGTATTCCCGCACCGCCTCCACCCCGAGCAACTGGGAGCTGGCCCCGGAGGGCGTAATGAACTGGCCGGTGGCGTTCCCTCCGACCCAGTCGACGCCGTTGAGCAGAAACCGGTTGGTTTCCTGCCGATGGCCCGCCACCGAGAAGGCGGGAAACGCGCCACCGGCCCCTCCTGCCATATTCGAAGTATTATTGACAACTCCGGCATTGAGAGCCAAAAGCTGATCGAAGCTTCGCCCATTCAGCGGCAGCTCTTTGATCTGCTGCTGGCTGATCAATCCTGAAGTCGAGCTCAGTGTGGTGTTCACCAGCGGCGCTTCTTCCGTTACTGTGACTTGCTCTGCCGCGGCTCCGACTTCCAGCGTCAGGTTGATGACGGCTTGCTGGCCGACCACGAGATCGATGCCGCTCCTCACCTGCTGCTTGAAGCCCGGCATTGTTGTCGTGATCTCATATGCGCCCACCGGAAGCAACGGCACATTGTAGTCGCCGGTCTCGCTGCTGATTGCGGTTCGCGTTTGGCCAGTCTCAGTATGCTTGACGGTGATACTTGCTCCCGGTATCAACGCTCCCGTGGTGTCCTTCACTACACCCAAGATGGTCGCTGTAGAAGTCTGAGCAAAAACCAGGCAGGTGGGCAACGCGATCAATACAACGATCGCTGTTGCGAACCCTCCAAACGAACGCAGACGGATACCCACTCCCCTCAACATATTCTCCTCCCTTTCGAATTCCGATCGCTGAGCCAACCCGAATGACGAGCAAGTCATCAGTATGAAGATGAAGCGGACAAGAATCTGGTTAAACGACCCACTTCGATATCCGCATTGGTTCGCGTTTCTATTGCGCAGTTTTATAAACTGGCCAAGAGTGCCTGTAAATCCGGTGTGCCGGGTATTCCTCGCTGAAATTCGGGGAACGACGATCGGTTTTTTGCCCTAGATGCGACGAAATACTTTGGGTGGTCGCGGATCACATTGATGCGGGATGGTGACAAATGGTCCAGGTGACCATGCGGTTGACCAAGTCACTCCAGTTCGTGAACCCGAGACGGCCGAACGCGCGGATCCTAAACTGTATGTCGTACCCGGCGTCAGACCCTCGATGATCGCGGGCTTGGTACTGGGAGACCGGCTAGCCGAAGGATCACTGGAGATCCAAGGCGAATAGCAAAGCTGTCTGGGCGGCTTTCATTCTGTCATCACCTTATGATAACGACAGTGACGTTGGACAAGGATGTTGAGAAGATGCTCCGTGATGCAATGCATAGTTCGCGCCGGTCATGAAGCGAACCCATTTCAAGTCAAGGCCAAACCTATGGGCCTGCGGGACGGTATTGATCCGACGGCGCTGAACAAAATCGCCGGCGAGCTGGAAGCGGATGCTATCGTTTCGGCCGCTCGGCACAAGTGATCGTGCCGGATATAAACGTGCGGCTTTACGCCTATGATGCCGCTTCGCCGTTCCATGCCAAAGCTGTCTCCTATGAGCATTACCCTTGGGTTCACCCCGCGAGCAATATCTCCAAATATCACAGCCTGGCGCACGAAAGCGCTAGAGTCTCTTACAAAATCTCTCGAAAATCGAACTGGAAGCCTGGGAGAACCGGATCGCCGTGAACGACGGTTGGGTTTTCAATTCGCTCGGGCAGCTGTCCAGGCCGGTAAATGGTGACGCCGTTGTCGAAAGGATCGAACAGCCATCCGAGGCGCGCACCGTTCGCGATGTACTCTTCCATTTTCGCCTGCACATCGGAAAGGCGGTCTGAAGCTGATCGCAATTCGATCACGAAATCAGGACAAACCGGCGCAAGCTTTTCCCGCTGCTCTTCGGGAATCCCGTTCCAACGCTCCCGAGACATCCAGGCGGCGTCGGGCCCGCGCTTTGCGCCATTCGGCAGTGTGAATCCCGTGTCCGCGCCGAAACCGACTCCGGTTCCATCTTGTTCGCTCCAAATCGCCAATCGATGAACAATGAGGAAATTTCTCCGACCTGTCATCGATCCCGGCGGCGGCATGATAAGCAACTCTCCCTGCGCGCTCATTTCAATTCGAAAGTCGCGATTGTCGCTACAAAGGCGGAGAAATTGATCATCCGTCAGGCCGAGAGATTGCACATTTAAAACGGCCCGAACTGGTGCATCTAGTTCGATTGCCGGTGGCCGCGCCATATTTGTCCTCACCCTCAGCATAGCTTCCGGAACACAGCGGTGCAATTGCGGTCGGGTAAGGATAGGTAAGCTACAATCCGAACACGATGACTACCGGATTGCCTTTGGCTTCGAGAATGTTGTCTTCGAGGCCTGCGGCGACGCCGATGCGCTGCGTGCACCAGCCTCAAAGATGATTCAACAGTACTCCGGTCGTCTGGCGTAATCGCTGGCTGACGACCTTCGCAATCTTGAGAAGGATTTTGATTGCAAGCCGTGGCACATCAGATGAGAGGCGCCCGAAATCATCGCCGGTAAGCACCAGTAAAGTGGCGGCTTCTTCGGCAATAATCGAGGCCGAGCGCGGCTCGCCGTCGATCAGCGACATCTCACCGAACGTTTTTCCGGGGCCAATCGGGCCGAGTGATTCAGCCGCGTGACGAACGCCTTCCTTTGTGACCTGCACTTTGCCATCTAGGAGCAGGCACAAATAGACATCGCGGCTACCCTCGCGCACGATCACGCTTCCCTTTTCGGCCGTGTAAAGCCGAAAATAGCCGGCCAGAACTTCAACTTCTTTTCGCGACAAATCGTCGGCCCATTTCGCTGTCTCCAACAGCTCAATTGTCCGGGGCACGTTGCGCGGTTGCGGCTTCATGTCGGGCGGCAAACCATGTCTCATAGCGTATAACTGTAGCGGCGGTCGATGAAGATGTGAACTAATTACGCGGTGCGTTATTCCCCTTGCATCACCGCCGCGGAGCGCAAGCGCGGCAGCGCGCAGCCTCAAGAAAGGACGGGAATGTGCACGATTGCACTTCGTTCACACCACCTATGACCGACGCTACAGTTGGATGTAAACTAGTGCGCGTTATGCGAAATCGAGTTAAAAATACGATATTTCTGAGTGCGGCTCTTGCCGTATTTGTTAGTACATCATTCGGAGTGATGCCGGCGGCTGCTCAAGCCCGAACCACGGAGGGCAAGCCCGACTTCAGCGGGATATGGCAGGCCAATACGACGGCGAATTGGGACCTGCAAACGCACGGAGCGCGCCCGATGGTGGCGCAACCCGGCGTCTATCCCAATGTTCCCGTGCTGGGGGCCCCAGTCGTGGCACTCGGAACGGTGGGCTGGGTGCCACCTGGTATGGGAGTCGTCGAGGGCGACGAGATTCCCTATCAACCCTGGGCGGCTCAGCGAAGGCGCGAGAACGCTCAGAACTGGTTGGATCGTGACCCGGAGCTCAAATGCTACATGCCGGGCGTCCCGCGCGCGATGTATCTGCCATACCCGTTCCAGATCGTTCAAGGCACGAACAAGGTCATGATGGTCTTCGAATTCGCAAATGCTCAAAGGACCATCCATCTCGACGATGTCGCGCCGTATCCCGCCGACGCATACATGGGCCACTCGGTCGGCCATTGGGAGGGCGACACACTTGTCGTTGATGTCTCCAGCTTCACCCCATATACCTGGTTTGATCGATCCGGCAATTTCCATAGCGACGCCCTGCATGTTGTCGAGCGATACACACCGATTTCGCGAGATGCGATCAAGTACGAAGCCACGATCGAAGATTCCAAAGTATTCACGCGGCCTTGGAAAATCAGCTTTCCGCTCTACCGCCGGCTCGAACCCAATGCGCAGCTCATGGACTTCAGGTGTGTTGAAATGGTCGAAGAAACAATTTATGGTCATTTACGTAAGCAACAACTCGTCAAGCACTGGGAAGGAAGAACCATAGCTGTGGATATCACCCGCAAGGTCCCTCCCGGCGAAGAGGTTTATGAGCGCTTATGGTCCGGAAATCCTGAAGAAAAGTAAGCAGAATAAGGCGTGGGGAAAACCGGCCGATGGCCTGTCAATGAGGTAGTACCGACAGCAGGCCGGCCGGTGGGCCCGACGCTAAATGTTAGGAGGAGAAATCCGATGCCAACCCGACTAGCCATTACAGTTTTAATAGCCGCCGCGCTTCTCGTTTCGGCCGCGATGCCGTTGTGGGCGCATCATGCGTTTGCGGCGGAGTTCGACGCCAAACAACCGGTCAAATTCAAAGGCGTCGTGACGAAAATGGAATGGACCAATCCCCACGTGTGGATTCATCTCGACGTGAAGCAGCCGGATGGAAGCATTGAGAAGTGGTCTGTTGAAGCCGGCACTCCGAACGTCCTGTTCCGGCGCGGCTTTACCAAACAGGCATTGCTGCCGGGCACCGAGATCGTGGTCGATGGTTACAGATCCAAGGATGGGACACGTCGCGCCAACGGACGAGATCTCACGCTTCCCGACGGCCGAACGCTGTTTCTGGGTGGGTCTTCTCCGGACGCCCCCGACCAGGAAAAGCAGTAAAACAAAATGGTCATTGAAGAGTGAAGATTAAACAATGAACATTTCTCGCAAAAATGTTCATTGTTCAATCTTCACTCTTCAATGACCATTTATTCGATCCGGCGGCCGGCGCCACCCGTCGCATTGTCTTGTGTCGCCGGATCGGGACCGCGTCCTTCGGCAAATGCCTTCTCCGCGGCGCGCGTGTTCGCGAGCATACCAATCAGGCCGTAGTTGCCCTCGTGGCAGTTCCCCTCATAAACCTGATTTTTTTGATCACTGTTCTTCTTCAGTTCCTGGACGGCCGTCCAAGGCCGTGTCCAAGTGGTCGGATCCTCAATCGTGACCTGGTAGGAAAGCGTATTGGCGTCGATGCGTTTATATCGCTCAATCAGATGCAAATTCTCGCGTGAATCATGATATTCGTTCTTCTGGTTGAAATTCGTGACGTCGACGACGAGCGTGTCGCCTTCCCAATGTCCGCGTGCGTCGCCCCAGCGCTCGCGGATACGGCCAGGCAAATGTGGAGCGTTTGTAATTGGAATGACGCGGCTGAAGCCCTGCCCCTGGCCGATGTCGTAGTTGATCGCGACCGCACCGCGAGTCTGGACAATCCGTGCGACGCCCCCGAAGCTGCCGGACTGCAATAACACCGGCATGTTCGTTCCGAAGCAGCGTTCCGGCCCGCCCCGGTCCTCGGGACCGTCAGACCGATTCATGCGATCGAGGTTATAGTCGGGGGGAGGCTCATTTCTTCGGGGTGATATCGGTCCCGGTTTCCCGCCCGATGTTCCTTGCAGCAACGCAGCGAGGTACTCTTTTTTTGTCGCCATCCGTTGCTGCGCCGCCGCCGTGAGCGGAGGAATTCTCCCGTCGGGCGGATCGATAATCATGGATGTGCGAGTACTTCTCAACAGGGAAGGATCGCCAAACCAGTGCTCGTTGTACGCCCGCGCGACATCTTTTTCCGTGCCGGTCCCGTCCCGCGCATCGCGGCCTGGGCCCTTTGCAAGATCCCGGAGCCGCCGCTCTTCGGCCGCAATTTCTTCTTTCGTCAAGAACTCTCTTGTGCCGAACTGTTTCGGCCGTTCCAGAGGAATGACGTAGGGATTGCTCCAAATCCCTTGTAAGTCCGGATCGCCCCAGGGCGTGCGTACAGTGGTTGTCTGCCCTAGAGTCGAAGCAGGTCCGAGTGCCGCAATCATGATGACGACGCTCGCGGCCGTAATCGATACGGTGAGACATAGATTCCTGGCTTTCATCTGCAACCTCTCCGCAAATGTTCCGATTCGTCCTTGTGAGTATACTGCGCTCGCTCGAACTGGGTATGCACGAAAATTTGTTGACTGTAGCTCTTTGAGCGCCGCTAGTCCGGCAATTAGAGGTCGCCGGCGGTCCTAGAAGGTGTGCCGAGCGGTTGAGTTCGCAGCCCTCCCCTCCTCGCAGAGGAGGGGAGGGCTGCGGCATCGATAAAGGTAGCGAAGCCACCGAAGAAGCCGCAGACGGGCGCGAAGCGCGAGCGCGATAGCGCGAAGCCCTAAGTGGTCAGTTCGGCGAAATGTTTAGGCCTGAATAGCTTCGCCGAACTGACCACCCCGGCCGCGCCGACTACGGAACGGATCCATTTTTTTGATGGCGCGTATTCCCCTCCTCTGCGAGGAGGGGAATTCGGCACCTCTACTCAGTCTTCGCCGGCGCCATTCCCTTGAACGTCAGCTTTTGCAATCCCGCTGTCGTCTGCATGATGTAGAGATTGCCCTTGGAATCGACATTAATGTGATGACCCGCTCCGAGGATACCCGCCGGCTTGGCACTGCCGATAATCTCCAGCGTCTTGCGATCGAGAATGAAGATCTCGTTGCCTCCACCAACATAGAGGAACTGCTGATTGGCATCCGGCGAGAGTGCGAGATCGCGGGCAAAAGGTACGTCAGTCCGGACGATCTGCTTTACGAACTTGCCCTCTTTCGTAAACATCTGAACGCGACGGTATTCGCGATCGGCCACATAAACGGTTCCATCCTTCGGCACGCGGATCGCGTGTACGATGCTGAATTGATCGGGACCCGGATCCGAAAAAGTCTTTGGCGTCACGACCTCACAATGGTCATTATCGACAGGTTTGTTCCCAAAGGCTCCCCACATTCGCTTGAAAGCGCCGCTGTCCGCATCGAAAACAATGACACGATGGTTGCCGTAACCATCGGCCACGAACAACTCGTTCGTTTGAGCCAGGAGCCACATATCCGCCGCCCGGTGCACATTTTTTGTGTCCGCATTACCCTTGTTCTGATTGCTGTGGCCGATCTGCATCACGAACTTGCCGTCCTGTGTGAACTTTAAGATTTGATCGTCGGCCACAGGCTTGAGACCCGCCAGCCCGTTGGTCGGACAATTATTTCCGCTGATCCAGACGAAGCCTTTGTTGTCGATATGGATTCCGTGCTCGCGTTCGGGCCATTCAAATCCGTTACCGGCCCCGCCCCAGGCCTTGACATAGTTTCCTGCTGTATCGAACACGACCACCGGCGGCGCGGCCTTCGATTTGTCCTCGGGCTTGAGCGTTCGCGGCCGGTGCAAGACCCAGATATTGTCCTTGGCATCGATCGCGGCGCTCGAAGCATCACCGAGTTTCCATTGAGGCGGCACTTTGGGCCAGGAGCGATCGACTTCAAACGTTGGCACACTACGGCTCTGCGCCTGCACAGCCTGAGCCGCAAAAAACGACAGAATTAAAACGATCCCGCTAACGCTCGCGCGTCTCATTGTTTGTTCCCCCTTTATGTTTTGTGCCTTTTTGTTGGCTACTTCCCTTATCGCGTCGCTCTCCAGTTGCTGGAGTTTGCTCCCGATTTCACAGTACCCGTGATGGCGTTGGCGGCGACGCGCCCGGTGTATTGCGCGCTTCCTGCTGTGAAAGAGAGTTCATCTCCGCGGATTTTTCCATTCGTAATCGTCGTCGTATTTCCCCCGACGGCCAGCGTGCCCGAGAATTCCTGGAAAGTTTGGTTGAGCCGGAGATCTCCTTGGGCGAGGTGCCAGGTGCCGTCAATTTTTGCCGGCACAATCCAGAGCAGAGCAGTGCACCAACTGAGACAGTTTTCGGTCACGGAGGTCGTTTCGTCGGCCTTCCAGTCGCCCATCGTGAATGTGTTAGAAACGATGCGCGTACCGGGCTTCAGATCGAGAATCTTCGGACGCAGCTTCAAATTGATGTCCGGCAGCAGAAACATGGTGATGACGCTCGCCTGAGAGAAATCACTCTCGAAAAGATCGGCTTTCGCGAAAGTCGCCCGGTTGCCCATGTTTTCTTTCGCGGCGTTCCGCTGGGACAGCGTCACCATTTCCGGGTTGTATTCGATACCGTGCGCCCGCGCCCCGCGCTTTGCGGCGGTAATCACCGTGCGCCCGTCGCCTGAGCCCAGATCCATGACGTAATCCTGGGGAGTGACCTTCGCCAGATCAAGCATCTTGTTCACTAGTTCCTGTGGCGTTGGCACCCAAACAACGTCCTTGCCGGCCTGCCCGACCTGCGGCTCAAACTGCGCGCCTTGTTGAGCCTGGCCATAAGCGATTGCAGCAAGGGCCAGGAAACATAAGGCTAATGATGTTCGGCGTTGAAATTGAGACCAATTCATTGTCGTTCTCCTCATGCTTTGTTTCCGGTTTTGAACGGCGTGCGTGCAAGGATAATGCTTCATAGCCCGGAATGGCAAAAAAAGTCATAAGGCTGGTGTTGCGTTTGGAAGTTGCGTTGACTTATTCCCCTCCTCTGCGAGGAGGGGAATGAATGCATGCCTCAACCCAGAATTCTGTCCAGTTCGACCAGATCTGAGGCTGTGAGCGGCCATGAAGCGGCGCGGCTGTTCGCGCGCACCTGATCCCGCGTTTTAGCTCCGGCGATGACGCTCGAGATCTCAGGCCGGGCGGCCAGCCAAGAGAACGCCAGTTCCAGCAGCGAATGGCCGCGGGACTCGGAAAAAGCGATCAGGGCTTCCACCCGATCGATGTTGGCGGGAGTGAAAACTTTCGGGCCGAACGCATCCTTGCCCCGGCTGGATTCGGGAAATGGCCGGCCCTGGCGATACTTACCCGTGAGCAACCCGTTCGCTAGCGGGAAGTAAGGCAGAAAAGCAACGCCGGTGCGCGCGCATTCCGGCAAGACCTGTGCTTCGGCGTCGCGCTTCAACAGGCTATAGTCGTTCTGCACGCTCGCGAAATATCTCGGGCCCGGCGTCGAGCGGGCGGCGCGCATCTGTTCGGCGGAAAAATTCGAGCATCCGATTTCGCGCACTTTTCCGGCCCTTACCGCGTCATTCAGCACCTGCAGCGTGTCGGCAATCGGCGTGCTGGGGTCCGGACGATGAATCTGATACAGGTCGATGGTGTCGACTTGAAGTCGCCGCAGACTAGCTTCGAGAGCCGCGCGCACATATTCTGGACGGGCACCCTCCCGTCCTTCGCCCATTTTCATTCCGAATTTCGTGGCGATGATCGCCTTTTGACGGCGGCCCTTGAGCGCCTTTCCGAGAAACTCTTCGCTCTGGCCGCCGCCGTAAACATCGGCCGTATCGAAAAAGTTGATCCCGGCGTCGAGCGCGGCATCGAGCACGGCCGCGGTTCCCGCGGCATCCGTCCTCCAACCGAAGTTGTTGCATCCCAGGCCAACAAGACTCACGTTAAGAGATCCAAGCTTGCGATATTCCATGGTCTGTATATTACTATCCGCCAGGGCCAAACGGGGCGTCGGCCGGCCGCGCCGGCTGAGGCCGGCGTCTACAGTTGCTTGTCAAACGTTTCTCTCAGCCCGAGCGCGCACATCCATGAAATCAACGACAGCACCACGGCGTAAACAGTCACGGGCCATGAACTATCGGTGGTGCTGTACAGGGCCCTCGCAACGAATGGCGCAATGGCGCCCCCGAAAACAGTGCCGACCGTGATGCTCAAAGACGCGCCGCTGTACCGGACCGCAGTCGGAAACAACTCCGCGAATACCGCGGGGCGCAGGTCATTTCTGCACGACAAGAACCCGATGCCGTGCCGGCGGCAATCCTAGAAGTCCTTAGAAAATGACTTTCAATGTGAACTGCACCTGACGCGACGATCCGGACTCGCCGGTCGGAAATCGCGTCTGGCGTATCACGCCGAACGTCGTGCTGCCGGGTGTGGCAGTCAATCCGGGATTTCCGAAATTCGCATGGTTGAAAAGATCGAATATCTCCGCGCGGAGCTGCGTGCGGATGGATTCCCGGATCGTCGTGTTCTTGAGTACCGAGAAATCGACGTCGTGAAATGCCGGTCCCGTAATTGAATTCCGGCCAAGATTGCCGAAGTGCAAAACCCGGTTTCCATTGACCAGGCTCACGGGAATTGCAAATGTCGAGCCCGCCGGGCAATTCGCAGGATCCGTTGGATCACACACGCCATTGCTGAACCATTGGGTGACGTCGCGAATCATTTTGATCGGGCCGATGACATCCGGCCGGATCGTCGCCGCTCCCGTCAGATTGTTGATGTTCGTTGTGGCGGTGCTGCCCGATAGAAGATTCAGCGGATTGCCGGATTGTTCCTGAACGATCGTCGATAGCTGCCAGCCTTGGACCAGGCGGTTACTTTTGAACGGTAATTCATAAATCCCGCTGATGACAAATCGATGGCGCGCGTCGAAATCGGAAAGACCACGGCTGCCGCGAAGATTGAAACTGTCCTGTATCGGCGTGGGCGGCGTGCTCGTTAGCGTTAGAGCGTTCCGCGAATTGTAATCGATGGATTTCGAAAACGTATATGAGGTGTTGAAGGTGAGACCACGAGCGAACCTCTTGTTCGCGGTAAGCCACAGCGCGTTATAACTGGAATTGCCGCTGCTGTCCCGCTGAGTGATATTGGTCAGTCCGGTATTGGGCGAAATGGGACTTGATGCCGAAAGGCGTGCGAACGGCCGTACACCGTTAATAAACTGGTTCAAATTCCGGGTAATTTGCAGGTGCGTCCCTTTGGATCCGTAATAGCCGGCTGACACTCCGATTCCGCCTTTAATCTCTCGTTGAATATTCAGATTCCACGATTGCGTGTAAGAGTTGTCGAAATTCTTATCGATGGACGTCGGAGCGATCGTGCCGCTGGCCTGCACATCGTTTATAGCGCGGGCGAGTGTTGTTGTCGTGCCGGCCGGCAAAGCCAGCGGCACGCTCAGCGGCGGATTTGAAGAAAGTGCCGAGGTGTAGTCTCGGGGCTGCTCTGTCAGGATCGCGTAGCCGCCGCGCACGGACATCCGGCCATTATTCGATGGATCCCACGCGAATCCGATTCGAGGCTGGAAGTTTTTGGCGTTCTGCCGATAGACCCTATCCAGTCCCGAACCGACACGCACGAGCGAATTCGTATCCGGATCGAAGATGATGAATCGGTTGTAACGCTCGGTCGGCGACATGTTCCAGTCGTAGCGCAGTCCGAGCTCGAGCGTCAGGTTCGAACGCATTTTGAAATTGTCCTGGATGAACGCGCCCAATGATCGGAGCAGATCGGACGTCGACGTAGAGCCCAGCGTCTGCGTAAATGCATTCGCGGCGCCCGCAATGAATGCGGCGGCGCTGGCGAAGGTGAACGTCCCCGCATTGGAGGCGAAATTGTTCGACCAGGACGGACGAAACTCGCCGCCGATCTTCAAAGAGTGCCGGCCTTTCAGAATGGTGAGCGTATCCGCCGCCGTTGCGGTCATGACTCCGCGGCCGGTATTATTCGGGCCCCCAATCACGAGACCGATGCCCTGAACCGTGATCTGCGGCAGCGCGAGTGGCCTGTTGATTCCATTGTTGATTCCGTAATCCGCCGGATTGAAATTGCCGTTCGGCCTGAACGTGATGTGAATGCGATTGAACCCGAATCGCGCTTCGTTCACCGTGCTCGCCCCGAACGTGTGCGTTTCGCTCAACGTGAAGACCTGGCGTTGCCCTCCGCGAGTATCGCCGAACCCGGGAACTGTTTGAGTGTTTTGCGAGGTCGGTTCCGTACGGCTGTCTCTTTGATTGGCATAATAGCCGTTCACCGTGTCGGTACTGCGAAGCCAATGATTGATGTCCAGCGTGTACTGATTATTTCCAACAGGCGCAACGCCCGGCCCCCGAAACGTGCTTGGACCGCTGTTCGCGACCGGTATCAGCGGCAGCAGCTTTCTGACCGAGGGATCTGTAACGGATGCTCGCTGAGCGTCCGTCAAAACGCCGCTGTTCAGCGTCAATGCCTGGCGATGCTTGAGTCCCTCATAGCTGAAAAAGAAAAACGTTCGATCCCTCACAATGGGCCCGCCAAGAGCGCCGCCGTACTGATTGCGGCGGAAGGCAGGTTTGGAGATATCGAAAAAGTTCCGTGCGTCGAAGACGTCGTTGCGCAGATAGTCGAAGACTTCGCCGTGGAATTGGTTGGTGCCGGACTTCGTCGCGACATTCACGATCGCTCCCGAATTACGTCCGTATTCGGCGCTGAATGTCGAATTCGTGACCTTGAACTCGTCGACAGTATTTATCGATGGTTGAAATGTGACCTGCTGGTTTGAAATATCGTTCAGGTTGATGCCGTTCAGCATGAAGTTCACGCCATCTTCACGGTTGCCGGCGGTGTTGAAACCGAAGAAACCCTGACCGCGCAGCGGCGCGCCCAGTCCTGCGTTCGCGGGCGGAGTGACAGATCCGGGGATGAGCATCCCGAGATCGAGAAAGTGTCTGCCGTTGAGCGGAATCTCCTGGACCGTTCGCTGATTGATCACCTGTCCAACGGTGATCGTCGCCGTTTCGATGGTGGGAGCATCGCCGGCGACCGTCACTTCCTCAGTAATGCCGCCGACTTCGAGTCTGAAGTTTCGAATCGCGATCTGCCCCACTTCGAGCGTCAGGCCGCTAACGACCTGCGGTTTCATTCCCTGTAGCCGCACGTCGACCTGATAGACACCAACAGGCAAAGCCGCGACCTGATAGCTCCCTGTTTCGTCGCTCAGCGTAGTCCGCTCGACACCGGTGCCTTGATTCTTTACGGTGATTGTGACGCCGGGCAGGACAGCTCCCGACTGGTCGGTAATCGATCCTCGAAGGGTGGCGTTTGTCGTTTGCCCCCACAGCGAAGAAAATCCAATAAGCAGCACGAACACCGCTCTGGCAATCATTCTTGCTCTCCTTTTGCAGGTTCCTCGACAATGGGAAGGTTCACCACCGTTTACGCGAATTCCAGAGGAGATGTCAAGGAATTGAGACGGTACGGCGTTTTGCTCAACCTGTTCGTCGGCGATCCCGGCTGCGAAAAAAAGCGTTCTGGAAGATGCGGTTGCCCTTTCCCGTCCCCGGGACCCTCACCTTCTCCAATCAAAACATCAATTTCAACGCCAATTGGATGACGCGATAATCGCCACCCAACAATCCGCTGTTTCCGCTGATGTCGTTGGTGATCTGCCCAAAGTTCGGAGCAGTCAGAGTCACGTTACCGCCTCTGTTGTTCGACATGAGACCTGGAATGGACAGATTCACATGGTTGGGAAGGTTGAAGGCTTCCGCGCGCAACTGAATTGTTTGGTGTTCTCTGATCGCAAAGTTTCGCGATAGGGCCAAATTCAATTGAAACGTTCCCGGGCCTTTCATGCTGTTATAGCCAAGATTGCCGTACGTCCCCGGTGCGGCTGGGGCGAAAGCCGAGGCGTTGATCCAATTGCTGGCGGTCTGGTGCTTCGGGTATATGGCACTCGGATTTACCAAATCGGGCGGTTGATTTAGCACAGTCGTCAGCGCCCGGTCCGTGCCTGCGTGAATCGAGAAAAGCTGGGCGGACCTGATGGACAGGATGGGGGCCACTTGCCAGTTACTTCCGAGAATTCGCAGCGCTGGATTGGAGAATTGGGGTGTCGTCGCCACCAGGTTGAGCCCAAACAGTTGCCGCCGATCGATCCCGAGACAGTTGCTCCGGAATTGCCTTCGATTGTTCGGAGGCGCCACCCCGGCCGAACCCGGGTTGTCCTGATAAACATCGCTGATGCAGTGCGACAAGGTGTAATTGACCTGCGCGGACAGGCCCCGGCTCATCCGCTTCTGGGCGGAAAGAAACAGACCTTCATAGCTGGCCGTCCCGCCGTCGTCGATGATCCCAATACTGGAGTAGTACTGTCCTTGCGCCAGGTTTTGGAGGGATAAGGCGCGCCGGCTTTGCTGATTCGCCACCGTGGAGCACTGCGCGCCGCCCGCGGGGCCAGTGATCGTGATTCCGTTGGGCAGGGTGCAAACATTGGTGCCATTGTAGACGTAGACGGCCGGATTGATGTTTTCGGAGCTAATCATGTGAATCGTACTGTTTCCCACATAGTTCGCGGTCAGCAACCAGTCTCGCCCAATCTGTCTTTGCACACTCAAATTCCACTGGTTCATATACACCGGGTGGAAGTTCTGCATCGGAGTGGTGACATAGGTGCCAAAGAGCGGGAATTTGATGTCGTGGCTATACACACCGACGCCCTGCAGAGCCGCGAGGGAAGGCAGGGGATTTCCGCCTGGTAAGCCTGCCCATGGATCGGTCAGATTCGCGCCCTGCGCGCTCACAGTGTTTCCAAATGGGGCGGAGAAATACATCGCAGTTCCGGCGAGCATCATCGCGCGGTCCCCGTACATCCCGTACGCCGCGCGGATGGTCATGTTGCCCTTGCCTTCCGGATCCCAGGCGAGCCCTACCCTTGGAAAGAACTTGTCCCACACGGGACCGTTAATGTATTTACCGCTCGTATACTCCGGGTCGCCTGGAAAAACCAATCCCGCGGGAGCGTTCGTGAATACTTTGCTATGAACGTTCTGAGCGAATAGTGAGGGATCGAAATGCTCGTTCTCGCCTCGGTTGTTATAAGGCGACAAGTACGGTTCCCATCGTAAGCCGTAATTCAACGTCAATCGCGGAGTCACCTTCCAATTGTCTTGCGCATACAGCGACTCGTAAAATTGCCGCGTGTAGAACCCGTAAACTGTGCCCTGGTTAAAGGTCAAAGGACGTCCCATCATAAAATCACCCAGGACCAATCCCGTCGTGGATCCGTCGAACATCGCTGTGCCCACGCCATTGGTGCCCGACCAGTAGTTCAGCCGCTGCTGATAGATGGCTCCGCCAAACCCGAACTGATGCGATCCCTTGATCCAACTGAGGTCCTCAACAACGGAGGGCATCGGTCCATTGTGCTGCTCCCCTGGCGATGCGTTTCCCGCGCCGAACGTGAACAAGCCGACCGCGTTGATTCCGATCATGTTCCCAGCCAGTGCAGACACATTCGCTCCAAAGCTGGCCCAACTCCTGTAATTGTCGTTCAGTTTCACAATGTTCGTGCGGTTGGCTGCTATTCGCAGGGAGTTAACCATGTTATTGCCGATCAAATAGGTCGATCCCAGATTGAACCCGTAATCGTAGTCCTTGTACCCGTAGGTATTAATCGAAAGCGGATTCCTTCCGTCATATGTCGAGGTTGTATACAAGTTTCCGAGCATGAAGCGTCCGAAGATGGAGTGCTTGGGGCTGATTGTGTAGTCGATCTTCGCCGTGACCAGATCCTCCTCTTGATTGGCCACGCGCCCATAGAGTGTTCTGCCACAAGGATTGTTCGATACAGGAAATGTCTTTGCGATGTTCACCGCCACTGGATTGAGCAAACTTGGTGAAATCTTGTTGTCCACGAACCCGAGACTCACAGGCAGCAGGCCAGTGCCGTTGATTAGTCTGCCATTGTTGCACGCCGGCGAGGCCAGCGCGGTGAAGTCGCCGTTAAGAGCAGCGGGCGTGGGAATGAAAGCGGTATTCTGGATGCCGTCAGATCGCAGGGAGGTTCTCTGATAGCCCCCGAAGAAGAACAGCTTATCCTTCTTGATGGGACCGCCGATGACGCCTCCAAACTGATTTCGTTTGTAGGTGTCCCGCTCTGCGGCGAAAGCGTCGCGGGCATTGAAGATCGCGTTCCGCACGAATTCGAACAGGTCGCCATGAAACTCGTTGCCGCCCGATTTGGTGACCGCATTGACAGTCGCCGTCGCATGGAACCCATACTGCGCCGGCGCCGCGCTGGTTTCCACCTTGAATTCCTGGAGAGCGTCCGGGAACGGCAACGGCATGCTCAGGCTGTTATAGGGATCCTGCCAGATCGAACCATCCAACAAGTACGACACGCCATCCCCGTTGCCGCCCGCCACGGAAACCACCACGGTAGGGTAGTTCCGTATGGAATTCATCGAGCCTTGCTGAGGATTAGTCGCCATTCCCGCCAGGAAGATCAACTCGTGAGGATCGCGTCCATTGAGCGGCATCTCCGCGATTTGCTGGTTGGTGACCGCCTGCCCGATGGCCGTCGTGCGCGTTTCCACAAGGGCGGCGTTCGCCTGAACTTCCACCTGCTCGGAAACCTGGCCGATTTGAAGCACGACGTTGATTGTTGGACTGTCATCGACTTGAAGGACAATTCCGGTCTGCACGTACGACTTGAAGCCAGGCAGCTCCGCCTGAAGCATGTACGGTCCAATCGGGAGACTCGCGAAGATATAGTTACCCGTTTCATTTGAGACCGTCGATCTCTTTGCGCTCGTGGCGGTTTGAGTTGCGGTGATTTCTACGCCAGGCAAAACGGCGCCACTCTGATCCTTGACAGTGCCGCTAATTTGAGCAGTAGTCGCTTGCGCCCAAGCCGCAGCGCCTGCCAACACAAAAGCAATCAAACCCGTCAATACGCATACCCCAATACGGTTCACTTTCCACCTCAATTTGAAAAACGAAGCAGACGACCCGCTCTTTAAAACTCAAGATTGAACCCAAGCCGGACAAGCCGCCCGAGCAAGATGCTGCCCGGCAATTTATAGGTTGCGTTTGGCGCCGTGCTATACACCATGGAGCGAACCGTGTAGTAATCACTCGAATTTAGCGCATTGAACAGGTCGATTCTGGGCTGGAGGCGTACCCGCTCGAAGGAGAGTCTCTTGCTCACGCTGAAGTCGACCTGATTAATGCGCGGCGTCAGTTCTGTACCCGGTGCGATCAACGGCACATTCAATGATGGCTGGTTCATACCCGGAATCACCAAGGCTCCCACGACACAGCCGGCAGCGGCGGAGTTACCGGGACACGCCGAATACTGGGTCCTTGGCGTGACCGTGAACACAGTACCTAAACCGTTTGGGTTGTTGAGAACACTGTTCAGTTGGCTGCCGCCTCCTTGCAGCAGCGGCTGTAAAGGTGAGAGGGCATTCAGGTAATAGTACAGGGTGTATCCCGGGAGCGCCTGAAGCGAACCGCTGAACTGAAGGCCCCACCACGGCAGAGGATACGTCCCGACCAACTTGAATTGAGTGCGCCATGGAATGCCGCTCTTCGACTGATCGCAATAAAACAAAAAGTTGGGATTTGTCGTTGCGGCACTGCATGCGTTCGCGATCGACCGGTCTGTGGACGAGCCGCCGAAAAGTCTTCCACCGCGGGGCAGCTTCGCGTTGAAGTTGAACTCGAACCCGTTGTACACGTTGCTCAAATTCGGATCGTTCGTATCGACATTAGCCACCGCTTGTTGAACGGTTGGAGAAATCGGATCGTACATCGTGATCGCCCGGCCGTCGATTGGACTGAAAACGGTTACGGGTCTGTAGCTGGCATTGGAGACCGTGGATGGTCCCGTCATCGTTCCCGGCCGGAGGGTGTTGTTACGCTCGAGAATATTCTTAGCGACGCTGTGAAACCATTCGGCCGTGACCGCAACGCCAGGAAACAACTCGTGGGTCACGCCAAGGTTATAGGCGAGCGTATGCGGACGCTTGAGCTTTGGATCCGGATTCGAGAGCGAGACGGTGCCGAAATTCTTCGGCACGTTTGCGAAATTGATTTCGCATCCAGGTGTGATGAGATAGACACATCCAGGCTCGCCGTGAGCAATGTCATCCTTGGCAAGATTGGTCCAGGCAGCGGTAGCCTGGACGTAGGCCGCGTTTGCGGGATCATACAGGGATGCGATGTTTGTCGTGGCAGCCGCTTCGAACCGGTTAAAACCGAAGCGGATCGCCGTTTTTGCGTTGCCGAACAAATCATAGACCACAGCAGTCCGCGGCGAAAATGTCCTCCAAATCGGCATGTGAATATCGCCAAAAGCGGGGATATTGGCGAACCGCCCGTGCTGTGCGGGCTGCCCGGAAACCTGCTCACTGACGTATTCCCAGCGCAAGCCGTAGGTGATGGTGATCCGTCCCAAGGTCCAGGCATCCTGGCCGTAAATCGCCACCGCCGCGTTCAGGCGCTCCTTCCAACGAGCCGGAGTTCCCAGCAATGTCACGGTGGCCGGTACGCCGTTCAGGTAGTTTTGATAGAGGTCCGCGTTAGCCCAGGCCGCCTGATTGAACGGTCCCCAGGAATTATGAAAACCCAACTTGAGGTTGTGGCCGCCGCGAAGGTATGACGCCGCTGCCTGGACATTGTGCCGGTCCGGGTAGTTGCCGGACTCATAGGTCCTTGCGTTGCTCCTCGTGCCCAGTATTGTGTCTTGATGCAGCGCGCCGGCGTACCATGCGGGAGTGCCATATGGCTTTCTGACGCCTGGCTCATAGCGGATGTTAAACCGTTCGAGGTTGCTGGAATAGCCACCTTCAATCAGCAGCCGGTTGCTGACGGTCGAGGTCCACTTGATGGTGCTTGTCTCATAAATCGGCGAATTCCAGAAGCCGCCGGCGGTTGCAGGATCATCACCGGGAACGACATCGTGATCGCGCGACTTGAACAGCCTGTCCATATACGCGGACAGCTTGTTTCTCGGGCTCACTTGCCAGGTCAGACGCAGCAACACGCTGTTGATCGATTGATCATTGATGGCCTGCTGGCAAGCAACGACGGCGTTGAGGCAGTCCGCGTACGTCCTTCCCGCCGGGATGTAGAATGAATTAGCAACCGGTTTATTGACCGTGAAAAAACGGCTCGAACCAAAGAACCACAGCTTGTCCTTCTTGATGGGTCCACCAAGCGTCACGTCGACATCGCGGTAAGTGCCTATCTGGTCCACGGCTCGAACGCCATGCGATGCCAGAAAGGGGGACAGGTTGCTGCTCTGCAAACTGTTGCTCTCAAAGCCGGCAAACAGAGAGCCATGCAAGCTGTTGCCCCCCTCTTTGGGCGCGACGTTTAGCTTCAGCCCTGCGGTTGGTGAATCGGCCGTACCGCCGCCGGTTTGGTAAACCATCTGCTCGGCGCCGGCGTCATTCATATAGCTCTGGACTGCTCCGTCGTTTTGAAGCCCGTTGATGATCATTCCATCCATCAGGACGGACGTTTGCGACGTGCCAGTCCCATGAACGTTGAAGTAGGTCTGTTGCATCGCACGCGAACCGCCCACATCGGGCGCATCCATCTGAACTCCGACGACGAGCTGTCCCGCCGATTGGATGGTGTGAGCCGTAGGCACCGTGTCCAGCACGTCGCGCGGAAGGACTTGAGCCTTGAAATTCGTCTGTGAGTCCACAACCGGCGATTCCGCGGCGACAGTAATGGACTCTTCAACGGCGCCGACCGTCATCTCGGCATTGATTGTCGCGGTGAAGTCGGAAGGCAACTCCACCTCACGCATGACCGTCTTGAAACCAGGAAGAGTGAACGTCAGGCTGTAGTTGCCGGGACGAAGATCGATGATCTTGTATGTGCCGCGTTCATCGGTGACGGTTGAACGCGACTTCTCGATTAACGCGGGGCTGCTGGCTTCGACTGAAACTCCCGGCAGAACCGCGCCACTCTGGTCCCTCACGAGACCTGTGAACCTACTCTGCGCCAGAGTTTCCGGGACGAGCGCGGTGAAATACAGGAATGACACAAACACACCAATGGCAACGAAACCAGTCTTGGATTTCCTCATACTTTCTCCTGCTCCTTCGTCACGCTCAGAAAGTGACCTTCACCGCCAGTTGAATCAATCTGCCGCCTGGGGTCGAGACGAGCCTCTCGGTTAGCGGCGGCACCAGGGCCCGGTTAAAGCGACATACTCCAATATCCGAGGATTGTTTCGCTTTTCTAATTGCATCTCTTTATAAGTGGCAAGGGGGGCCTGTATATCCCGTGGAAGGGGCATCCGTGGCGGAAATTCGGGGTAAGGACGATCAGCTTTATGCCGTAGGACGCTACGTATCCGCCATTCTCCGGCCACAACAGGAATTGCAGAACCCGCGGTGCGAATGCGGTACGACGCGGTCGAGGCCGCAAGCTTTCCGGACCACCCGAAGGCCCTAGCGCCATTCAAGCCATCCAACAACAAGCGCTTGTACCTGGCCAAACTGCGCGACCTGCTATATAACATTCGGTGTGTTCATGAGGAGGCTCGGTCGATGAAATTCGCGCAAAAGAAAATCAGCAGGTGGGTTCTAATCTGCTTACCCGTACTCATTCCAGCGATGGCCGCAACGGCTGATGCGCAGGTCCCGCCGGGTATTGCGGCTGGTCTGCACAAGATAGGACAGATTGTCGATCCCGCATGCACGGCGAAGCTTTACCGGCCGCTCATGCCGAAAAACGATTACAACGACTACTGGCCGCTGGGAGCATCTGCACCCGCAAATCCGGCGCCGCTTTATCCGGGGGTCACTATAGCCCGCGATGTGTCGTTTGGCCCGCATCCCAAGGATCTGGTCGATATTTTTTCGCCTGATAAAGGAACGGAGAACCGAACGGTTTTGATTTACGTGTCGGGCGGCGGCGGCAACAAGATCGAACAACAGGACCGAGAAGCCAACGCGTTCTATGACAACATCGGCCGGTGGGCAGTGAAGAACGACATGATCGCCGTCACTATGCAGCGGCATCCAGGAGAAAACTGGGACGACGGCGGTAAAGATGTTGCGATGATGATCCAATGGCTGCAGGCCAACATCGCAAAGTACAAAGGAAATCCGGACCGCATGTTCATTTGGGCTCACTCTGCAGGCAATGGGCCGCTCGGCGTCTACATCGGTCATCCTGAACTTCACGGACCCAAAGGTCCCGGCGTGAAGGGAGCGATTTTCATGTCCGGAAATCCCGTTCCCGGTATTACCGGTCCTCCAGCACCGGTGGCCGGCGCACCGAATCCATTAGCGGATGCCGGTAAGGTATGTGGGGTTGCCGACGGTGCCGGTCCAAACGCGACTGCAGGTGCGATCAGTGGACCCAGCAGCGTGAAGACCGCCGGTGGCGCGCGCGGTGGTGCGCGTGGCGCGCAGCCGGTCGATGCTGCAACTCAGGCGGCGCGATCGAATCTGCCTGGTTTCAAATCAACAAAAGTTGCAATCGTCCTCGCCCGAGCCGAGTTGGATCCTGGCGTCAATGGCGACATGCTCCCGGCGGACATTGCTTTGCACGATGAGATGTGCAAGGCAGGGAAGGAACATTGCCCCACCATGCTGTTCCTGAAAGGGGAGAGCCACATGTCGGAAGTATTCTCCATCGATACGGACGACAAAACGGTATCCGGGCCGATTCTGGCGTGGATCAAAAAAGTAAAATAGCCGGCTTGCCGGCGGGCCGGCGCACAGAAGGCATCCTGCCGGTTGTGGTAGTCTTCCCAAATGAAAGGTTCGACCCAGGAGCGCTTTGAGGTTCGCTATGGGACTCCGTCGAGCGCGCAACTCATCCTTGAAGTAGCTAAAGCGGCAAGTAGTCATCTGGAGCTCGCCGAAGTACTCGAGTCGCTCATCGTCGCGCTCAAGCCCACGAGCCGCTTTGACGCGATCGCCGTATTCGTGATTGAAGGAGAATACGTACGGCTGCACTCCCTGCACGTCGAGCGCGTCGGTAGAAGGCCCGGCGAATCTGTCGAAAGCGTCATTGCACGCGTCGCGTCCACGGTCAATCTGGCTCCCAAGCCCGTTCTGAAGCAACCGCTTAGCGGGCATCACGTCAGTGAAGTTGCCTCTTCTCGCAAACCGTACGTTTCAACGGACCTGGAATTCCAAAAACGGTTCCCTGAGGACGAAAGGTTATTTCAATTCGGGGTTCGCAGCTACATCTCCCTCCCTTTACTCAAGCGGGGTGAGATGCTTGGGGCAGTTGATTTCATTTCTTTCGAAAAGCGCAACTTCGATCGCGGCGAGGTCCAACTGCTTCAGGATGTTTCCGAAATCGTTTCGATTGCGGTGTCGAACGCATTGGCATTTGAAGAGATCAACGCGCTGAAGGAACAACTGCAGGCGGAGAATCGTCTGCTGCAGGACGAAATCGTTCAACGATCCATATTCGAGGAAATCGTCGGCTCGTCACAGTCGTTGCGGAATGTATTGGCGGCCATTGATCGCGTGGCCCCGACCGACTCCACCGTGTTGATCACCGGACAAACGGGTACTGGAAAGGAGCTTATCGCGCACGCCATTCACCGGCGGTCTCCGCGATCCGGGCGTGCTCTGGTCAAAGTGAATTGTGCGGCGCTGCCGTCTGAACTCATCGCGAGCGAGTTGTTCGGCCACGAAAAGGGGGCGTTCACCGGCGCTCTGCAACAGCGGATCGGGCGGTTTGAGGCGGCGAATGGCGGAACGATTTTCCTCGATGAAATCGGCGAACTGACGCCGGAAATGCAAATCGCGCTCCTGCGCGTCCTTCAGGAAAAGGAATTTGAAAGAGTCGGCGGCAACAGGACCATTCAAGCGGACGTTCGGGTCATTGCGGCGACGAACCGCGATTTGCAGCGCCATGTCGCGGAAGGGCGTTTCCGCGCGGACTTATATTACAGATTGAATGTGTTTCCGATACATGCGCCATCTTTGAAAGAACGCATCGATGACATCCCAATCCTCGTGGACTACTTCATCTCGCGTTTCGCAACACGCATGGGTAAGCGCATTCGCCAAATCGACCGCCGGACCTTGGAAGCTTTCGAGCGCTATTCATGGCCGGGCAACATTCGCGAACTTCAAAATGTGATCGAGCGCGGCGTGATTCTTGCCGACAGCGAGATCTTTCGGCTGGAGCCCGGCACGCTTCCGCGAGACTCCCAAAATGGTTCAGAAGCGCCGGCTTCCGAATCATCCGATACTCGCGAGCAGCAGAAGGCACGAATCGAGGCGGTCTTGAAGGAAACGCGCGGCCGGATCGCCGGACCCGACGGGGCGGCGGCACGACTCGGACTACCCGCATCCACCCTGGAATCAAGAATAAAGACTCTAAAGATCAATAAACACTTGTTCCGAGGTAATCCATGATTAAGATTTTGGTCCTGGGCTTGCAAGACGCGTACGATGGAAAACATTTAACGTGTTAAAGATCACTCCAACCCGTGAAAACGAAAAATCGCTCAGAGTGCGCTTGTGTGGCCAACTGACTAAAGAGTACCTTCCGGAAATAGAGCGGCTGCTCGCCGGCGAGGATGCCGAATCTCAAGCGAAGTCGCTCGACCTTGCGAATGTGACATTTGTTGACCGCGAGGCGATGGTGTTTCTCTGTTCTGCGAAGGCGCGAAATATCGGCATCGAAAATTGTCCTTCCTACGTGATCCGTTGGATTCAACAAGAACGCCTCTGCGGTTCTTCGGAAAAGACCTCACCAAGCGACCCGTCGAAGAAGTAGCTAATCCATCGGCTCCAGTTTCATGATCGACGCACCATGGTTGTTACCAACCCAGAAAGTAACGGGCGTCGTCGAGTTATCCACAAATACGCGGCGGATGTTTGTAAATCGTGGAAGCAGATACTCGACGATCTCTCCGGTTTTCGGATTCAGCCGCAATACGCGATCGCTGAATTCGCCTCCCGACCATGCCTCGCCGTTCTTGTCTGCCGTCACGTCGTAGGGCCAAGATTCGGCAGTAGGTGCCATCCACTCCTGGAAACGTTCGGTTTTCGTTTCGAACATTCCGATCCGGTTCGCACGGTTCTCACCGAACCACAAGCGCCCACCCGTATCCAGCATTCCGCGGCGCGGCGCAGAGGCGGGAGTTGGCGTTGGGTACACAGCAATCTTTCCCGTTTTTGCATCGATGTGGCCGATGTCGCCACGGCCGAACACGGTGAAATAAACATTGTTCTGCGGGTCCGAAATGACATCATAGATATTCGGCCGGGGGATGCGGAACGGCTCAAAAACTTCGAACTTGCCGGATTTCTCGTCGAGGCGCAGCACTGTGTACGTTCCGGCGTCCTGCAACCACACTTTGCCGTCCACTTTATGATGGTCGGGACTGACCTGATTGATCTGTACGTGATCGCCGTTCAGCTCCGGCGGAAGGCTCCACGTTTGGAATTTTTCCGTCTTCTTATCGAATTTAGCCACGCCACCCTGGAACTGCATCCCGAGCCAGATGTTTTCATCTTCGTCAAACCGAACGGCCAGGCTGCCTGTCGGCAGGTTCGGTTTCAGACGCGGAACCTCGTAATCGGTCACTTTGCCCGTCTTCGGATCCAGTTTTCCAAGGATCATTTCTCCGAAACTGGCGTACCACGCGAGTCCCTGCGAGTCCACAATCACATCGTGCGGTTGTCTCGTCTTCTGCGGAAGCTCGTATTCGGTGTAGACGACTTTGGTTGCTCTTCCCTTCGGCCGTGGAAGTGTCTTAAAGGAGTAGCTCCATTCCGGCCCTTCACTCAAATTGATCGTGCTCAAATATTGAGCTTGCCGGCGCCATCCGGCCATCCGCTGCTCGAGCGGATCTTCGCCACCGCCTATGCGCGCGGCCACGAGTTTCTGAACCATCATTGGAAAAGACAGTTGCGGATAGCCCGACATACGTTGAATGACGGCCGTCAACTTATCCACGTCGTAACGGGAGCGCGCGATTCGCTCCAGGGTATGGCAATGCGTACAATTTCGAATGGAAGCCTTCTGCTGTTCAGTACCCGGAAAGCTCGCGAGCCACTCTGAATTTGAGAGCTGCGCGGCAAGGTCACGCGCTTTGGTGAGTTTGAGATCCGCGGTGGTCGTGTCCTTGGCAAGTTCAACTTCACGCGGTCCCTCCAGGTCGTACCCCACTGCCCGAATGCGCAGTGAATAGGCACCCGGTTCCAGCTTCGCCGATGGAAACCGATACCGGCCCTGGTCGTCACTGACGACACTGACCGTGATTGTCGAACTCGCTTTCTTCGCGCTGACGATCACGCCTTCCATCGGGCCTTCCTCAGACGACGTGACCAGCCCGGTCAACGCGACGGAAGATGACGTCTCAGCGGGAAGTGTCTTTGCCTTTGTTGGAGTGAAACTCGCAGCTACCGCCAGAGATACTGAAAAAAGAATGACTCTTATTCGCATGTGTACTCCATTCGCATCTGAATTGTTCACAGCCTATACCGGTCTGAGTTCCTGAGCAAGCTGTAGCAGGCGGATTGTAACTGTAACGGCGGTCTATGAGCGCGTGATGAATGGTGGCGTAATATTCCCCTCCTCTGCGAGGAGGGGAATGCGCTCCACGTCACCGTAATATAGGAGGGAGTTGCGCTAATTCATTCACATCCAGAATTTATCTGGACATCAGAACCATTCGCATCCCGTGCCTCGGCCGGAGCGTTATGAGCGGTTGGAGAGCGATCGGTTGATCCGGTGCCCGGCGCAGGCTCCACTTTTGCGCCAGTGTCGCAAGGACCATGATCGATTCCATCATGGCAAATCCTTCGCCGATGCACCGGCGCGGCCCACCGCCAAATGGAAAGTAAGAAAATTGCGGGCGGGAGGCGCGGGCTTCAGGCGTCCAGCGATCAGGATCAAAGCGAAACGGATCGGGAAAGTAACGCGGATCACGATGCATCACGTACGGGCTCATGATCACAATCGCGCCCGCAGGGACGATGTATGGCCCCAGTTTGTAATCTTTCAAAGCGCGACGGCCGATAATCCACGCCGGCGGATATAAACGTATGGCTTCGGTAATCACCATTTCGGTGTATTGCAACCGCGGAAAATCCTCAGCGGTGGGAAGCCGGCCCGCCAGAATTGAATCCAGCTCGCGGTGAAGTCGTTGTTCGACATCCGGATGTTCCGACAATAGATACCAAGTCCAGGTCAGAGCGTTGGCCGTTGTTTCGTGGCCGGCGAGAAAAATCGTGATCGCTTCGTCCCGCAGCTGCAGATCGGTCATCCGCCCGCCATCGCCTTCTTCGTCTTGCGCTCGGAGAAGCATCGAGAGCAAGTCGCCACGGTCTTCTCCACTGCGGCGTCGTTCATCGATGATTCGGTAGATGATGGAATCCAGGACATTGCGCGCGCGTAAATAATGACGGTTGCGGCGCAACGGTAATCGATCGAGAAACTCGGCAAATGGAAGCATGGCACGCGTGTATCCCTTCATAGTTTCGGAAAGAGCTTCACGAACCTGTTCGGCTTCCGCTTCGGTTTCCGTATCGAATAGCGTCCTACCGACAATGGCCAGCGTCAGGTGCATCATCTCTTTGGCAATATCGAGCGTCTGACCTTCGCGCCATCGTTCCCGCTGCACCCGATCGGCGTAATCCGCCATGATGCCCGCATATCCGGTAATGCGATCGCGATGGAACGCGGGTTGTGCCAATCTCCGCTGCCGGTGATGAAACGGGCCTTCACTGGTCAACAGACCATTACCCAACATACCTTTTGCACGCTCCAACGCTCGTCCTTTCTTGAAATAGGTATGGTGCGTTACAAAGATTTCTTTGATGTGGTCCGGATGATTCACCACAAAATAGTGCTGTGAGCCCACTCCAAAGCACGCGATATCGCCAAACTCATGCACCGTCGACATTAAAAACGCAATCGGATCGCGCCGGAACGCCAACAATGCGCGACCGGGAATCAGGCTTTTGGGTCCTGGTGGAAGGGTTTGGAGCATAACGATTACGACCAGTATAAAGGAAGAGGGACCGTTCGCGCGGCTGACGCCAAGTACGGCGCGACATTGCCGTCAAGCTGCCGGATCATTCCTTCGCGCTCTCCGCCGCGAAGGCCGCCGGGCGGCATCACCGAAAGCCCTCGCGCGGCAGGCACGGTCGGCAGCCCGGAGACGCGGAGCCGGATCTTTGAAAGCAGCGGCCAGAAAAGCCGTCCGGACGAAAGGACGAGCCGGCCGCGTCCGCGCAGCCCGGAAGGCCGCCCGTACGCGCGCTCGCCGTAGTTAATGTCCGGATAGAGCCGAATCAGCCGCCCGGGCTGTTATCATCCGCGAATGCCTCTTCTCCTCCGGAAGATCATCAGTGGCGGACAGACCGGAGCGGATATGGGCGCGCTCGTTTCAGCGCGTGAGCTTGGCATCGAGTCGGGAGGTGTGGCTCCCAAAAACTGGCTTACTGAAAATGGGCCTCAGGAAGCGCTGCTAAGGAGTTTCGGACTTCTCGAATGTGAAGAGGACGGATATCCCGCGCGTACGCGGCGAAACGTCATCGATTCTGACGGAACGCTGGTAATCGGTCCTTATCGCTCGGGCGGAACCAGGCTCACGTACGAAACTGCGGCGCAATTCCACAAACCGCTCTGTTTAGTTCCTTGCCCCGACCCGTCAAATGCGCCTCCGGATCCGGTCCTCGTCCACCGATTCCGAACGTGGTTGGACCACCATTCGATTCAGGTGCTCAATGTCGCCGGCAGCCGGGAATCCCAAACCCCCGGCATTGCAGAATTCACACACACTTTCTTGGTTGTTGCGCTTGGTTCGGCTCCCCACTAATCTTTATGATCCTAACGTGACGGAGGTACAAATTGAAGATCCTCCTTCTTTCAATGCCGGATTCCTTTGAGCACATGCCGGAAGTTGTCGTCCGCATGCCCAACGGCGCCCTCACTTCGCTTGCAGGGAACGTGGATTCGCATCACGAGGTCGCGGTCGCGGATCTAATTCTTGTGCAGCGGCAAGTACGAGGAACAGTCGAACGTCTTGTACGCGAAATGAAACCCGACGTCGTGGGGCTATCGGTGATGACGTTCCAACGCCATACCGCCAAAAAAATCATCGCGCTGATCCGAAGGCTGAATCCGGCCGCACGGATCGTCGCCGGCGGGTATGATCCCAGCCTGGCGCCCGCCGCGTACATGGACGATTCGTACGCACCAGTGGACTTCATTGTCCGTGGCGAAGGCGAGATTACGTTTCGCCAGCTCTTGCGCTCTATTGAAAACAACAGTGGCTTCGACGGCATCGCCGGGCTGTCGTATCGGCGTGACGGGAACGTTTTTCATAATTCCGACCGTCCGGTAAGCCGTCTTGAAACGAGTGACATCGACATGCCCAATCGCAAAGCGCGGGTGCTCGGCGGTTATACCCTGCTTGGAAAGCAAGTCGATGTCGTTGAAACGTCGCGAGGCTGCACGTTCGATTGCAGCTTCTGCTCGATTATCGAGATGCGTGGGCGGAATTTTTACACGTATTCGTTCGATCGTGTGCTGGCCGACATTCGCGATGCGCGCGATCAGGGAGCGCGCGCGATTTTCATTGTGGACGACAATGTCACTCTGAATGTGCCGCGGTTCGAGGCTCTATGCCGGGCAATTATCGATGCCGGCTTGAATTCGATCGACTACATCGTGCAGGCGATGACTTCGGCAATTGCGAATCACGGCGAAACGCTCGCACCGCTCATGCGCAGAGCCGGATTTCGCTACGTCTTCCTCGGGATCGAAAATATTCTGGAAAACGATTTGGCTTTTCTGCGAGCCACTTCCAAGAACACAAACCGTGAAGCGGGCCGGAAAAGTAATGCCACCATCAAGGCCATCGATTACATCCACAAAAACAAGATGTTCGTTGTCGGCGGCCTGATCGTCGGCAACCCGGACGACACGCGGGAATCGATCGAGGCCAATTTGAAATTTGCGCGGCAGTATGTCGATTGGCCCTACATTCAGCATCCCACCCCTTATCCGCGCACGCCCATGACGAAAGACTTTCGGGAGCGTGGGCTGATCATCAACGAGACGCTCGAGGCATATGACGGCACCACCGCCGTCGTGCGTACAGAACACATGTCGGCCGAGGAAGTCGAATTTATGAGGTGGAAAGCCGAGCGCTGGATGAAAGTGCGCCACATACCCTTCGCGCTCGTGCACGATCGACTGTTCATGCTGCGCAATTTGCGGCGCATTTTTGCCCATACCTTCCGCGGCAGCTCAATTAAGTCCATGCTGGGTCTGGAAGACGAGCGCCGAGCGTTTGAGCGGTACCGGACAATCCGCCAGGTTGAGCGCGCTTACCTTTAGGCACGATTGAATTGCGCCAGAAAATCCGGCAGAAGGCCGATGTGTTCGAGGCGAAAATACTCTTTCTCTTCCAATTCGCCGGGCGCAACACGTTCGTGAATCCATGTGGTCTGATAAGGGATGTGGATGGCGTGGGCGCCCAACGCAACCACAGGCAGGATGTCGGATTTCAGCGAATCGCCGACCATCAAGAATCCCCTGGGATCCAGATCATATCTCTTGAGGATTCTCTCGTAGGTGATCTTGTTCTTATCCGTTACGACCTCGATGCGCCAAAATCGTTCTCCCAGACCCGATTTTGCGAATTTTGCTTCCTGGTCGAAAAGGTCTCCCTTCGTAATAACCATCAAACGGTAGGACTTCAGCAACTCGTCGATGCACTGCTGGACACCGTCCAAAAGCGCGACCGGCGCTTTCAACATTTCCTTGCCCAGTTCCACAACAGTCCGAATTTCCGTCCCGCTGATACGGCCTTCGGATAATTCGATGGCGGTCTCGATCATCGAGAGCGTGAACCCCTTCACACCATAACCAAAATGTTGCAGATTGCGCGCTTCGGTCTCGTAGAGTTTGCGATCGATCCATTCTTCCGTGTGATATTTTGCGAGCAGTCCTTTGAATTTCTGTTGGGCCGTCACAAATATCGTTTCGTTGTGCCATAGTGTGTCATCGGCATCAAAAGCAATCAGATCAATTGCCATTAGAATGAAGTATAGCCGGGAAGGATGCCCGGTATTCCCCTCCTCGCAGAGGAGGGGTGGCCGCGCCCAAAAAATAGTCCCGTTCCGAAAAAGGCGCGGACGGGGTGGTCAGTTCGGCGAAATCTTCAGGCCCCAACATCGCGCCGGACTGACCACTATTACGGCTTCGCGCTATCGCGCTCGCGCTTCGCGCCCGTCTGCGGCGCCTTCGGTGGCTTCGCAACTTTTACTTGATGCCGCAGCTTCCCCTCCTCTGCGAGGAGGGGAATTGCTTCAACCTAAGTAAAACAAGGGGCAAAGGAGCCCTATGGTCATGTTAGGATTTACGGTCCGGCACTTTGAAGGGAAAAGAGCGAGTCTTCTCAGAATGAGCATTGGCAGTAAAACCGTTTTTTTGCCCAGGCCTCGCGGTTTTTGCGCCGGGGTTATTCGCGCGATCGACATTGTGACGCTCGCGCTGGAAAAATTGGGCCGTCCTGTCTACGTGCGGAAGGAGATCGTTCATAACCGGTTTGTGGTGGATGAACTGGCGGCTGAAGGCGCCGTGTTCGTGGAAAATCTGGACGAGGTTCCCGATGGCGCAATCACGATTTTCAGCGCCCATGGAGTAGCGCCCGAGGTTTGGCAGGAAGCGAAGTTGCGTAAGTTGCGCGTGATCGACGCCACTTGTCCCCTCGTCACGAAGGTTCACATTGAAGTCATCCGGTATGCGCGGGAGAACTATTCGATCATCTTGATCGGGCATCGCAACCACGACGAAGTCATCGGGACATTCGGAGAAGCTCCACGTGCGATTCATCTGGTTTCGAGCGTGGACGACGTCGATTTACTCGAAGGCGTTCAGGCGGATCGCGTGATCTACGCAACTCAAACGACGTTGAGCCTGGAAGACACGCAGGCCATCGTCGACCGGTTAAAACAACGATTTCCAAAGATTATTTCTCCACCCAGTTCCGACATCTGCTACGCCACACAAAACCGCCAGACTGCAGTCAAGGTGCTGGCCGAAAAGGCGGACCTGATTCTCGTGGTCGGTGCCCAAAATAGCTCAAATTCGAACCGGTTGGTGGAAGTCGCAAACAGCGCCGGGGCTGCCGCGCATCTGATCGCTACGGCTGACGACATTCGCGAACAGTGGTTGGACAAATGTTTATCCATAGGCGTCACGGCGGGTGCGTCCACACCGGAAATCCTTGTGCAGGAGGTTGTCGATCGATTAGGCGGGTTTGGCTTCACGCGGGTGGAAGAATTAGAGATCATCGAAGAAAACGTCCATTTTCCTCTTCCGGCTCCGTTAGAAAAATTCGATCGAGTGGTCTCCTGAATCCCCAATGGGCAATAGGCTAGCACTGCAAACAGCACCCGCAAAATTGCCTCCGCCGGCGACTCCTTTAGGCAAAGACCGGCTCGATGTCGCCATTGAACGCGCCCTGTCCTACTTGAAATCCATTCAGCATCAGGATGGATATTGGCTGGGCGAGCTCGAGGCCGACACGACGCTTGAGTCCGATTACATTTTTTATCTTCACGTCCTGGGCCGTTTCGATCGCCAACGCGTCTCAAAGCTTGCAGAATATATCCGCCTGCGTCAGCTCGAAGACGGAGGCTGGAACATTTACTTCGGAGGTCCGTCCGAGGTCAACGCGACGCTCAAGGCCTACCTGGCGCTGAAACTGGCCGGCGATTCTCCAGAGTCGCGGCATATGGTTCGCGCCCGCCAGCGCATCCGGCAGCTTGGCGGTCTGGAGCGAACGAATTCCTTTACGCGGTGCTATCTTGCTTTGGCCGGCCTGATTGGCTGGCAAATGGTCCCTGCAATTCCGCCGGAGCTGATGTTCCTGCCTCGGTGGGTTCCCCTCAACATTTATGAGATGTCGTCGTGGACTCGAGCCATCGTCATTCCACTGACTATTCTTTACGGGCTCAAACCCTGCTGGCCTGTGCCGCCGCACGCCCGCCTCGACGAGTTGGTCCCGACCTCTCCCTCTGGGAGAGGTCGGCGCGAAGCGCCGGGTGAGGGTCTCAATTGGCGAACCGTGTTCTTGCTCCTCGACCGCTCATTGAAAGTCTACGACTGCTCACCAGTGAAACCCGGCCGCCAACACGCGATAGACCGCGCCACCCGCTGGATGTTCGACCACTTCGACCGCTCCGAAGGGCTCGCCGCCATCTATCCCGCGATGATGAATTCGATTTTTGCTTTAATCGCACTAGGATACTCTCCGAGCCATCCGCTAACCGCTCGCCAGATTGATGAGTTTTCGCGCTTTGAGATCGAAGACTCCGAGACACTCCGGCTCCAGCCTTGCCTATCTCCAGTATGGGACACTGCAATTGCGCTCTTTTCGTTGATGGAAGCAAATGTCTCACCGGCCGATCCTGGATTGCAGAAAACGATCCGATGGCTTCTCGAGAACCAGATTCTCGGCGGCGGCGACTGGCAGATCAAAAACCGCGATGCGGCGCCTGGTGGTTGGGCGTTTGAGTTCCGGAATGATTTTTATCCCGATGTGGACGACACCGCCTTCGTTTTGATGGCGCTCCAGAACACTTCCTATTCGGATCAGCCCAGGCTAGCTGAAGCCATCGAGCTTGGTATGGACTGGATGGTCAGCATGCAAAACAGGGATGGTGGATGGGGAGCATTCGATCGCGACAACGATCGCGCGTTCCTGAATCACATCCCATTCGCGGATCACAACGCCATGCTGGATCCGTCCTCGCCGGACGTAACGGCGCGCGTTGTCGAATGTCTCGGCCAGTTTGGCTGGACGGCTTCGGAGACACGCATCCGGCGGGCCGTCGAGTATCTTCTAAAGGAACAGCATCCGGCGGGCTCGTGGTATGGGCGCTGGGGAGTGAACTACATCTATGGAACCAGCGGCGTCCTTCGAGCGCTGGCCGCCGTTGGCGCTAATCGAGAGATCGAAGTCGAAAGCGCCATGAAACGCGCCGTCAATTGGCTGCGATCCGTCCAGCAGGAGGATGGCGGTTTCGGGGAATCGATTGCTTCCTATGATGATCCAAATTTGATGGGGCAAGGTCCCACGACGGCATCACAAACCGCTTGGGGCTTGCTTGGATTACTCACGATATTGCCGCCCGATGATCCCGCGGTCGAGGGCTCGGTTCAATATCTTCTCGAACGTCAGACCGCTGAAGGTTCCTGGGATGAGCAACCCTTCACCGGGACCGGCTTTCCCAAAGTGTTTTATTTGAAATACCACCTCTATCGGCACTACTTTCCGTTATTTGCACTGGCTCGATATCGGAGGCTGAAGTGAGATTTCCGCTGACCCTGACCGCGAGCATGACCAAGTACATCGCCGGCAAGCGCATTCGAGGTGCCGAAAAATTTCCACTCGTGATGATGCTTGAACCGTTGCACGCCTGTAACCTGACCTGTACCGGCTGCGGCCGCATTCGCGAGTACGCCGACACGATCCGCGAAAAACTCACGGTGGAACAATGTCTCCACGCCCTGGACGAATGCGGCGCCCCGGTCGTTTCTATTTGCGGCGGCGAACCGTTCATTTACCCGGATCTGGGGCGCCTGGTCCAGGAGATTATCGCCAGGAAGAAACACATTTACCTATGTACGAACGGAATGTTCATTCGGAAACGGCTGCGCGAATTTCAGCCGACATCCCGGTTGTTCTTCAATGTGCATTTGGATGGATTGGAAAAGACTCACGATCTTTGTGTCGAGCGCGAAGGGGTCTTCAAAGAAGCCATCGAGGGGATCAAGGCTGCGAAGCAATCCGGCTTTCTCGTTTGCACCAATACGACGATTTTCCGGGAAACCGACCTTCGGGAAATTCGGGAGCTGTTCGAATACCTCACGACGCTTGGCGTCGACGGTTTCATGATTTCGCCTGCTTACTCTTACGCCGCCGTTCAAACGAAAGAAATCTTCATGCCGAGAACCGAGACGCGGCAAAAGTTCCAACAGGCTCGAAACCTGTTGAACGAATTCAAACTAATGACATCGCCGATTTATCTGGAATTCCTTTCAGGCGAGCGCGACATGATGTGCACTGCCTGGGGAAATCCGACCTTTAATCCTCGAGGGTGGAAAGGTCCCTGTTATCTCATGACCGACGCGCATCACGCGACCTTCAAGGATTTGATTGAAAAAACTCCATGGGAAAAATATGGCCATGGCCGCGATCCGCGCTGCCAGGATTGCATGGTGCATGCCGGCTATGAGCCGTCCGCTGTTTTGGGAGCCAATCGAAAATTTGGAGATAGCTGGAAACTGCTCAAATGGCAGCTCTCGAACCCATAACAGCGCTGATTACCGGAGCGGCGGGCTTCCTCGGGTGGCACGTCACGCGGCTGCTTGCCCAACACGTTGAAAGCGTCCGTGTGTTGGTGCGCCCGGCTGGTCAGCTGCGAGTGATGGAAGGCCTCAATGTGGATTGCGTTTACGGAGATCTGCGCGACAAGGCCTCGCTGGCAAACGCTCTTGAAGGTGTGCGCCAGGTTTTCCATGTTGCCGCGGATTACCGGTTGTGGGCTAAAAATCCGGAGGAGATCTACGAAAACAATGTCGTGGGAACACGCAACTTGCTCGAGGCCAGCCGGCAAGCCGGCGTTGAGCGGTTCGTCTATACGAGCAGCGTCGCAACCATCGCCGTTCCCTCCGGTGACCGGTTGCCTGACGAAGGAATCCGGGCGCGTCTTGAGCAAATGATCGGTCACTACAAGCGATCCAAGTTCATGGCTGAACAGGAAGTGATGGAGGCCGCCGCAAGAGGCTTTCCGGCTGTCGTCGTAAATCCGACGACCCCGGTGGGGGCCGGTGACTGGAAACCGACGCCGACGGGCCGCATCATTGTGGATTTTCTGAACGGCCGGATTCCGGCGTATGTCGATACCGGATTCAATGTCGTTCCCGTCGATGACGTGGCTGAAGGCCATTGGCTCGCAGCGAAACAGGGCCGCATTGGGGAACGCTATATCCTTGGCGAGCGCAACATGACCCTGAAAGACTTTCTCGGCCTGGTGGCGGCAAAGGCCGGCCGTGCGGCTCCCCGAATGCGGCTGCCCTATGCGGTGGCTTTAGCGGCAGGGTACACGGAAAATTTATTTTGCTCGATGATCGGGCGTGAACCGCGCATTCCGCTGGATGGTGTCCGCATGGCCAAGCACAAAATGTTCGTCGATGCGTCACGAGCGGTACGCGAGCTGGGTTTCAGACCCACCGGAATAGAAGCGGCAATCTCGCGCGCGGTCGATTGGTATATGGATAACGGTTACGTCGCCAGATCGAAGTTGCGGAGCCTGGACGTTGCTTAGTGTGCCGTCACATGCAATTCTTCACGACCGATTCATTGTAGAGGCGGTCTATGACCGCCCCACGATCCCGCAATTTGGCATCGTCGGCGGTCCGCGAAGCGCAAGCGCGATAGCGCGCAGCCTCAAGAATAGACCGCCGCTACAGTCGAGATGAGACAAAACACTAGGATAGTTGTCAGCTTTGCAGTTCGTTCCGAGTTCGCTCCGTGGCGACGATTGCGAAAGTTTGAACGCGCAGGTGATCCCGCCGCACGCGTGTACTCGGCGAAAGACAGCGGCGCCGGAATTGACGTCGTGCTCACGGGAGTAGGCGGCCGAAATCCTGCTGTGATGCGCAAATTGCTCGAAGAAGGTACGGACATCTTTATCGTGTCCGGTTTGGCGGGGAGTTTGAAAAGAGAGCATGCGGTCGGAACCGTGCTGGTGGCGAAGACCATTAAACGCAACAACACCGATAAGGTCACGATGAGCGACGACTCGCTTGTGAAACTTGCCGTTCAATGCGGAGCTAGGCCCGTCGAGTCGTTTTTGACGGCCGATGCTGTCGTGGCATCGGCTTCGGAGAAATTGCGGCTTGGCGCGACCGCCGATGCCGTCGAGATGGAGAGTTTTCATCTCATGGCTGAAGCCCGCCGGTATCGCGTGGCAGCAGTTGCCATCCGCGCCGTTTCCGATGGTGTAGACGGGAATTTACCCCTGGACTTCAATCGAACCATCGACGAAGACGGAGAATTTGCCTGGCTTTCCGCTCTGTACCAGCTGGTGGCGGCCCCAAGCCGCCTTCCCCGGCTGGTGCGGTTCGGATTTGAGACTTCAAAATCAGCGCGGAGCCTCGCGCATTTTCTGGACAGGTACCTGAAATGTCTCATCACTCAAGCAAGCTCGCAGAATAGCGAGCGTGTGGAGGTTCGATGAGTTACACCGAAATGGATCGCATCTCCGCTGTCGATGATCCGTTCGCGCAAACGATGCGCGCGGGTGTTTATCGTGGTTCGGGACAGGTAGCGGCGGAAGACGTTCCCGTCCCCAAAATCTCCGAAGGTGAGATGCTCATCCGTGTGGCGGCTTGCGGCATCTGCGGAACGGATGTGAAGAAAGTCCGGCACGGGCTCGTTCGTCCGCCGCAGATCCTCGGTCATGAAATCGCGGGAATCATAGTGGCAGTCGGCCCCGGCGTCCGCGGGTGGAAAATCGGAGATCGAATCAGCAGTTTTCATCACATACCATGCGGGACCTGTTTCTATTGCGAGCGGCGGCTCTATTCCCAATGCTCCCAGTACAAGAAGGTTGGCCTCACCGCCGGGTTCGATCCAAACGGCGGCGGTTTCGCTCAGTATGTGCGCGTCATGCCGTGGATTGTGGAGCGCGGTATTGTTCGAATTCCGGATGACGTGTCGTTTGAGCAAGCAACGTTTATCGAACCCGTCAATACGTGCTTGAAGGCGATCGACAAAGCCCGCATCCTCCCTAATGAACTCGTATTTGTGATCGGCCAGGGCCCGATAGGATTGTTGTTGACGTTTTTGGCCCGTCAGACAGGGGCGACCGTGCTGGCCAGCGATCCCATCCCATTCCGTCAACAAATGAGCGTGCGTTTTGGGTCCGTAATGTGTTTTCATCCTAAATCCGACGTCGCTGCGGAAGTCCGAGGCTATCGAGGTGGGATCGGCGCTGACGCAGTTTTAATTGCCGCGGCGGATCCAAAAACCGTGTCCCTCGCGCTGGATATTGCGCGGCCGGGTGGCCGGGTGCTGTTGTTCGCACAGAACGATCCGCTCATGCAAATCGCGTTTCCGGCGGCGGCTGTCGGTATTGAAGAGAAAGAAATTTTGGGTAGTTACAGCGCGTCCATCGATTGGCAGATGCGATCCGCTGAATTGGTTTTTTCAAAACGGGACTTACTTCGGGAGCTGATTTCGCATCGTTTTTCACTCGAAGCTATCGGTGATGCTTTCCGACTGGCTTCTCATCCTGCGGAGGGTTCGCTCAAGTTGGTGATCTTGCCGTGAATCGAGAGCGCAACGGACACATGATGGCGGCCGTCCTGTACGGCCGCGAAGATCTGAAAATTGAAAAAGTCGAAATCCCCGCAGTTGGCGCCGAGGACCTCTTGGTTCGTGTCAAGGTGGCGCTCACCTGCGGTACGGACTTCAAGGTCTGGAGGCAGGGCTATCATGCTCGGATGATTACGCCGCCGGCACTCTTTGGCCATGAGCTTGCCGGTATCGTCGAAGAAGCGGGCGAAGCTGTCCGTCACCGCTTCCGGCCGGGTATGCGTGTTGTGGCTGCGAATTCCGCTCCGTGCAACGAATGCTTTTTCTGCCTGAAGGACCGGGCCAATCTTTGCGAAGACCTTGTTTTCAACAATGGCGCTTATGCCGAGTACAACCTCATTCCCGGACGCATCCTGCGCGAGAACGTCATGGAGATCCCGCAGCACCTCTCGTTCGTGGACGCCGCGCTCATCGAACCGCTCGCCTGCGTTTTGCGAGGCATCGAAGAGACGGGAGTGCAAGCCGGCGACACTGTAGTTGTCATCGGCTGCGGGCCAATCGGATTGAAGTTCGCTCGTATTTTGTCCGGCCGTGGGGTTCGTGTGATTGCCGTCGGCAAGCGTAGCAGCCAAATGCAAGCTGCGGAGCGGGTGGGCGCCGCTGCTGCCATCGATTGCTCGAAGACTGAGAACGTCGTTGCCTCCGTTCGCCGGTTGACGCATCGCCGCTTCGGCGCGGATGCAGTCATTGAAGCCGTCGGGACTCCGACAACCTGGCAGTGGGCCACGCAAATGGTGCGGTGCGGGGGGACTGTCAATCTCTTCGGCGGATGTCCTCGCGGAACAAAGGTGGAATTCGAGTCGTCGGCTCTACACTACTCGGAGATCACCATCAAGTCGAGCTTTCACCATACTCCCCGGTTCATCCGGGAAGCTCTGGACGCCATCTCGCGGGGCGAGGTCTCGGCCCGAGATTTCGTTACGGGCGAGATCCGTTTAAGCGAACTGCCGGATTTGTTTCAGCACATGAAAAGCCGGAACGGTCAGCTCAAGGTTGCGGTTATGCCTTAGGGGTTGGTCGCGAAGATGCGGAGTCGACTGTAGCGGCGGTCTATGAACGTGTGAAGAAACTTGAATTCGGCAAAGTATTCCCCTCCACTGCGAGGAGGGGAATATTGCGCGGCCATAATTAAGAAGTACTGTACTCAGTTATGCAGCTACCGGTCGACCTGGAAATTGCTAAAGAACTGCCGCCTTCCGGCAGTTCCGTCGAACAAGCTGAACGGTACACGCGCCGGCTTGCGAACCACCATTACGAAAATTTCATCGTCGCATCGGTGTTTTTGCCGCGTCGATTGCGGCAGCACTTCTACAATATCTACGCATATTGCCGATGGGCGGACGATTTGGCCGATGAGGTCCCAGATCCATCGGCCGCAATGGAGTTGTTGAACTGGTGGGGTACGGAATTGAGCAGATGTTATTCAGGAACCGCCACGCATCCGGTCTTCATTGCTCTTCAAGGAACAATCGAGCGATTTGAAATTCCAATCGAGCCCTTTTCAGCTCTCTTGGTCGCGTTTCGGCAGGACCAGACCGTGCGGCGCTACCCAACATGGGATGCCGTTCTCGAGTATTGCCGCTATTCTGCAAACCCCGTCGGCCGCCTGGTTCTGTACCTGTGCGGCTACAGAGATCATGACCGGCAGGCTCTTTCGGATTTCACGTGTACGGCTCTTCAACTCGCTAATTTCTGGCAGGACGTTTCCCGCGATCTCGATAAGGATCGCATCTACATCCCGGCGGATTTAATGGCATCCAACGGCCTCGACGAAGCGGACCTGTTTGGCCGGCGCTTCGACAGCCGTTATGGCCGTCTGATGCACGTTCTGGTGGAACGAACACGCGAATTGTTTCGACAAGGCCTGCCGCTGGCGCAGTGTGTCGCGCCCAATCTCCGGGTCGATATCGAACTGTTCAGCCGCGGAGGCCTCGCGGTTCTTGACGCTATAGAATCGATCGGTTACAACACCCTCGAACAAAGACCTTCGCTTACCGGCGCGGCAAAACTCAAACTGATCGGACGCGCGCTTGGAGAGCACGCGCTTACCTATGCCAGGCGATAAAGAGTTAGCGGCCTCGCAGGAATATTGCCGCCGCGTGGCTCGTGCCGCTGCCCGCAATTTTTATTATGGGTTCGCGCTGTTGCCTCCGGCGAAACGCGATGCACTGTGTGCCCTCTACGCCTTCATGCGCCGCGCCGACGACATTTCCGATTCCGATAGAACCGTTCAGGATAAGAGCGAAGCATTGAAAGCATGGCGTGCCGCTTTGGAACGCGCGCTTCGAGGGCAATATGAGGGGAGCCTTATATTGCCGGCCTTCCATCACACGGTCCAGAGGTACGAGATTCCTGCCGCTTATTTTCATGATCTGATGGCGGGCGCGGAGATGGATCTCACCGTCCGGCTGTATCCGACCTTTAAACTTCTCAAGCGCTACTGCTATTGTGTTGCGGGGACCGTGGGTCTCTGTTGTGTGCACGTTTTCGGTTTTCAGGATTCAAGCGCCCTGGAACTCGCCCCAAAGTTGGGTATCGCATTTCAACTGACGAACATTCTTCGGGATATCCCGGAAGACTATTCGATGGGACGCATCTATTTACCGGAAGAGGACCTCACCCGCTTTGGTTGTACCGCCGACGATCTGGCGAGCGACGTAGCGACTCCCGCCTTTATCGAACTCATGAGGTTTGAAGCGGCTCGGGCCTGGGAATATTACGCAGAGGGAGCGCCGCTGCTGAATTTCATCCATGCGGACAGCCGCGCGGCGTTGTGGACCTTGATGCGGATTTACAGCCGGATCCTGGAAAAGATTGAGGCCATCGGGTACGACGTTCTAGCCAAGAGGCATCCCGGCCTTTCACCTCTGGAAAAGGCCTGGATCATGTTGCGCGCCGGTACGGGGTTTTGGAAACCGGAACTATGCCTCCGCCACACGTAGTTGTGGTCGGCGGCGGTCTTGCAGGACTGGCCGCGTCGGTCGCGCTTGCCGGTCACGGAATAGGCGTATCCCTCCTGGAGAAAAATCCACGGCTTGGTGGCCGCGCGACGTCTTATCGTCTCCCCTCAGGTGAATACATCGACAATTGCCAGCATGTGACACTCCGCTGCTGTACAAATCTGGAAGACTTTTTTCGCCGGGCCGGCGTTGCGGACAAGATTGGCTATTACGACGAGTTGCTTTTCTCGGATTCGAAGGGAAGGCGCGGGCGGATCAAATCGTCCCGGCTGCCGGCGCCGTTCCATCTTCTTCCATCATTTGCCGCATTCCCGCTTCTGGCGCTTCAGGACAAATATTCGATCGCACGCGCAATGTTGCGCATCGTCCTCAGTGGCGGCAGTCCAAATATCCCGGACGGCGTGTCGATGCTCGATTGGCTGCATCGGGAAAAGCAGACACAGGGGGCGATCGATCATTTCTGGCGCGTCGTGCTCGTCAGCGCGCTCAATGAGCATCTGGATCGCACCGATGCCCGCTACGGCGTTCTTGTATTCTGGAAAGCCTTCCTTTCAAATTCGGCCGGATTCGGTGTGGGGGTTCCGGCTGTTCCATTGGCCGATTTGTATGCCTCGTGTGCGGAACGCATCGAGAAACAGGGCGGCCAGGTGCGCACGCGTTGTCCGGTCGGCAGTGTCTGTTGGTCCGGCGGCCAGCGGATTGGCGTCCGGTTGGAAGGAGGTGGAGAACTGTGCGGAGACTACGTCGTCCTTGCCGTGCCATCCGATCGGTTGCTAAAGCTGATCCCCGCCGAGATTGCCCGCACCGAAACGTTTGGGAATCTCTCGCATTTGTCCGTGTCGCCGATTACAGGCGTTCACATGTGGTTTGACCGGACGGTGATGGAGGAACCATTTTTGACCGCGATCGATCGCACGATCCAGTGGATATTCAATAGATCGAAACAATACGTCCAAATTGTGATCAGTGCATCGTACGAGCTATCGCATCGCTCGCAACAGGAGATTATCGACATTTGCCGGCACGAATTGAATGATCTCTTGCCGGCCGCAAAAGAAGCTTCGCTGCTGCGCGCTGTCGTTATTCGCGAATCTGCCGCGACGTTTTCACCGGCGCCGGGTTGCGATCGATGGCGCCCGTCCCACGAGACCCCGGTACCCAATTTGTTCCTTGCCGGGGATTGGACGTCTACCGGCTGGCCCGCAACAATGGAAAGCGCTGTCCGCAGCGGATATCAGGCAGCCGAAGGGATTCTGTCGAGGGAAGGATCGCCCGTTTCGCTCATCCGCCCCGAACTTCCGCCCAACGGAGTAGCGCGGTGGTTTGCGCGGAAATAGAATGCTTGCGATGAGCCCGTGGGAGATCGTCATTCCAACCGTCGCCGCCCTCGGATTGCCGTCGTGGGGCGCCATGTACCCGCGATCCCAGTTATTCGGAGCGACGTTGTGCCGTGCAGGAAATGCCTGCGCTCTCACTTTTGATGATGGACCGAATCCTCGAGTCACACCAAAGTTGCTCACGCTGTTGGAAAAATATCGGATACCCGCGACGTTCTTCGTTCTTGGCAAGTACGTTAAAGAGCATCCGCAGCTCGCTGCGGAGATTCGCGCCGCCAATCACGCTATCGGGAATCATACGTACGGACATCCCAGCCTGCTCTTCTTTACTCGCCGGCAGATCAGGGACGAACTGAGCCGATGTGAAGATGCGCTTTTCGCAGCCACAGGTCAATGCACCACCGCAGTGCGCCCGCCATTCGGCTTTCGAGGTCCGCAGTTTCACTCCGCGGTTGGCGAGATGGGATTTTCTAACATCGTCATGTGGTCCGTTTCCGCACACGACTGGAAACCGCAGCCGGCAATCCGCGTGACCCGCCGCCTGCTCAAGGTGCGAACCGGCGACATTGTTCTTCTCCATGACGGTGATCATCACGCCGCCAATGCGGACCGGTCCCATCTGCTGGAAGCTCTGGAATACTCGATCCCCCATTGGCAGGATTCAGGTCTGCAGTTCATAAAACTGTAGGGGCGGTCTTATCCAGGTGTGAATGAATTGGCAATGCTCAGAAATGCAGCAGAGTATTCCCCTCCTCGCAGAGGAGGGGTGGACGCGCCATTAATAAAATGGATCCGTTCCGAAATCGGCGCGGCCGGGGTGGTCAGTTCGGCGAAGCTATTCAGGCCTAAACATTTCGCCGAACTGACCACTATTACGGCTTCGCGCTATCGCGCTCGCGCTTCGCGCCCGTCTGCGGTTTCTTCGGTGGCTTCGCGAATTTTATTGATGCCGCAGCAGGACAACGCCGACGTTGCCGAATCCTGATAGAATCGCCAAACCCATCTGGAGGCGAAATGAAAAAACGGACGTGTCATCAAGTGGCATTGCTTTTTCTGCTGTTCCATTTTCCCGGGACTGGTTGGGGGCAGGTGACCGCCTCCATCACCGGCGTGGTGAGGGATGTATCGGGGGCCGTCGTGCCGGGAGCGGCCGTAACCGTCAAGCACGTGGAAACCGGGACCACGCGCACCGCGCAAACTAATGAAGATGGGAACTACAGCGTCCCGTCTCTGCCTGTGGGGCAATATGAGGTCGATGTGCAGAAAACCGCATTCAAGCAGCAGGTGCGGAGCGGGATCACGCTGGTCGTGGGCCAGCAAGCCGTCGTCAACATCACGCTGGAACTGGGGGACATCGAGCAGCGGGTCAGTGTGACGGCGGAAGCCCCGCTGGTGAACACGACGCTCAGCTCTACCTCAGGACTGGTGAGTGAGAGAGAAGTGAAAGAGCTGCCCCTGAACGGCCGGAGCTTCGATCAGCTTCTGACGCTCAACACAGGCACGGCGAACGTCAGTTCGAACCGCAATACCAACCAGCCCGGTAACCTTTTCTCCGTGTCAGGAAGGCGGCCGGAAGAAAATCGGTTCTTGATGAACGGGGTGGACTACGTTTCCGCCAGCGGCGGCATCAACGCGGCTTCGCCCAACGGGTCCAACGGACAGGTGCTGGGCGTGGACGCGGTCAGAGAATTCAACGTTGTCGAGCACACCTATGGGGCCGAGTGGGGGAAGCGCGCCGGCGCGCAGATCAGTATTGTCACCACTTCCGGGACCAACCAGGTGCACGGAGACGTGTTCGAATATCTGCGCAATAGCGTGTTCGATGCCCGGAACTTCTTCGACCGGCCGGTTGGGCGACGGATTCCTCCCTTTACGCGCAATCAGTTTGGAGGAGCGCTGGGAGGGCCGTTGATCAGGGATAAGCTTTTTCTGTTTGGAAATTATGAGGGGTTCCGGCAGCGGTTGGGAATCAGCAGCGTCTCTTTCGTGCCCGACGCCAATGCGCGACTGGGTTTGTTGCCGCCTGCCGGCGATCCCTTCGGCACGCCAGTTCCGGTGGCGGGTCTGAAGCAGGGCATGCTGCCGTATGCGCGGAGCTTCTGGCCGGCGCCGAATGGTTCGGTATTGGGCGGAGGTTTGGCAACGAGTTTCGCCAACCCGATCCAGAAGGTTCGGGAGGATTTCGGTTTGACCCGTTTGGACTATAACATTTCCTCGAAGGATTCCTTCTCGGCGAATTACAATATTCAAGACGGCGAAAACGATGTACCTTCCCCGAACCCGAACTTTTTCAGACCTCTCCCGCTGCGCACTCAGTTACTGAGCCTCCAGGAAACGCACGTCTTCTCACCCGCTCTTCTCAATACTGCGTCCGCCGGATTTGGCCGCGGGCGTATCAAGCTGGGAGCATTCCCGGCTGTGCCCATCCCCTCAGAGCTTGCGTTTATTCCCGGATCCCCTCCCGGCAGCATCGTGATTGGCGGTTCCGCCACCGGCGCCGGTCAGGGAACCATCACGACAGCCGATGGCGCGGGAGGTCCTCCCGGTGTCTTTGTCAGAAATTTCTTCACCTGGGCCGACGATGTCCACTACATCCGAGGCAAACATTCCTGGATCGCCGGGGCGTGGGTTCAGCGCGTCCAGAGCAACCGGTTTTCATCGTCTTTGGCTCGGGCGACCGTCACCTATCCAACCCTTCAAGCATTCCTCACCGATAGTCCGACACAATTCTCCGTAATCCCGCTTTTGTCGGGGCTTGGCTTCCGCAGTCTGGAGGGGGCCTGGTATATCCAGGATGAGATCAAGCTCAAGCCGAATCTCACGTTGCGACTTGGCCTGAGGGATGAAATGACCAACGGCTACAACGAAGTCGCCGGGCGGTGCGCCAATTTTGTCACCGACCGCAATGGCGTGATCCAAAGCGATCCGATCATCGGCCACTCCTGTCTGCTGGAGAACAACGCCAAAGCGCTCTGGCAGCCGCGCGTTGGTTTGGCCTGGGACCCGACCGGTACCGGCACCTGGGCCGTGCGCGCCGGCGCCGGGATTCACAATACCCTCCAGGACAACCTGGATCAAGCGTTCGGCGGCAACCCGCCCTTCAACGCCCGGTTGACTATGTTCACTCCGCTGCTCAGCACCATTCCGCTCCTTGATGGAACGCCGCCGCCGCCCAGTTGCAGCCCGACGCGGAGCACCGGTTGTGCAACCTTCCAGCCCGGCCAACTCGACCCGGCCTTGCACACGCCCACCATTCAGGAATGGAGCTTGACGGTGGAACGGGAGATCACTAAGGACATGGTGCTTCAAGTGGGCTATGTTGGCTCGCAGTCGTACCATCTGGAGGTAGGTCTGGACGCCAACGCGATTCGACCGCAGGTATGTTCGGACCCGCTGGGATGTTTAAGCGGCGGGACCCTCCCGCCAGCTCAGAGGGAGACGGTGCCACAGGGAACTTTGTACTCGCCTCCGGGAGGGCGTCCCAATCCTTTTGTGAATCGCACCTTCGCGAGGGACTTCTTGGGCACGAGCAGCTACCATTCCCTGCATGTCACTCTGATCAAACGCCTGAGCCACGGGCTCGCCTTTAAGGCGAACTACACACATGCCAAGGTTTTGGATATCAACTCCCAGCTCGACACCGACTTCAACTTGAGCGCGCCGTCAGACGTCGCGAATCCCTATAACTTGGTTCTGAGCAAGGGGCCTGCCGCATTTAATCTGGCGCACCAGTTCAACGGCAATTTCAGCTATGAGTTCCCGTTTGGAAGCGGCAAGGCCATCGGCGGCTCGGCTAGCGGGCTCCAAGACCAGCTCATTAGCGGGTGGCAATGGAATGGCATCTTGACGGCGCAATCGGGGTTACCCTTTACGCCGACGGTGGGCTCGAACCGCTCCGGCTCTGGCGACACGGCCAATCCGGACGTACCCAACCGGAATCCTGCGTTCAGCGGTCCAGTGATTACAGGAGATCCCAATCGCTGGTTCAACCCCCAGGCGTTCCTGCTCCCGATGGCCGGAACATATGGGAATGCGGGACGCAATCAGTTTCTGGGACCTAACCTGATTGATTTCGACACCTCGCTGTTCAAGAGGATCCGCATCAGGGAGGGATTGAATTTGCAGTTCCGGGCGGAGGCGTTCAATATCCTCAATCGGGCCAACTTCGGGCAGCCAAGTATCGGAGTCTACGCCGGCACCAACATCAGCCCTTCGGCGGGGGTCATCACCAGCACAGCCACGACTTCGCGCCAGCTCCAGTTTGCGCTGAAACTTAGCTTCTAACGCGCAGGGCGGGTCAGGAGACTCGCCCCTAAATTGTCCTTAGAACTTCGAAAAGAACTTGAATGACGCTTACAAAAACTGAGAAGGATTTCATCAAATCGCAAAGAGTCGCTCGAGTGGCCACGGTTAGCCCTGCCGGGATGCCACACAACGTTCCAGTCTGTCCCGTATTCGATCGCGAGCATGTATACATCGGCTCGGAAAAGGACGCCGCAAAGGTCAAGAATATCCAGGCAAATCCAAAAGCAACCGTTGTCTTCGACGTGTATCGCGATTCGTGGAGGGGTTTGCAGGGAATCATGCTGCAATGTAGCGCTCGCCTCGTCGACGAAAAAGACTTCAAGAGAATACGCCGCAAGCTCTATGCGACATATCCTAGCTACCACACGGATGCAGCACTCGAACCAGATGATTCCGTCATCATCGAACTAATACCGGAGAAGAAGTTTAGTTGGGGCCTTGATTAAGGTGTAATGTAGGGGCGCTCCGCGAAGCGCAAGCGCGATAGCGCGCAGCCTCAAGAGATGAGCGCCCGTTCTTCTGCGAATCAAAGGGATCCGGGCGCGGTCATAGACCGCCCCTACCGCGCATTCGTCGTTTCGAATGGTTTTTCAGCAGTGCGGTCGGATTACGCGGCTACCGAAATTAAATTTTCGACTTTAGTGACTCCCGGGCCGTCCCAGGCTACACATTCGGCCTTCTGTCACGACGAGCGCGAACCTGGGTGCGCCTGCTTCTATCTTGTGGCCAGCGCCACCGGTGTCACCTGCTCTTTCCCTTACGCTTCGCCCGCGCCTTGACCCAAGAGACATAGTCCTTGGAGACGTCGATCTGCTTGAGCTCGGTCCACGCGGCGATTGCCTCGGCACGCGTCGCCCTCTTATCGGCTTTGAGGAAGTCAGCTACGAAGTTGATGTAGCGACCGTGAGGGATCCTCTCGAATCGCTGCATCTTGTTCAGGACAATGTACTGCCGGACGAGATCGCCGTACGTGGGGTGCTCGCCGCTCGTGATCTGTTCTTCTCGCCAGCGGTTCAGGCGATACCAGACCCCGGACTTCTCACGCACACCCGGCGCCATCAAACGGGCTTGTTCGACGATGAAGTCCTTCGTTTCACGGTTGCTCGTGTAGTTCTCAATCCGGAGCTTCAGGTTGAGGCCACGTTCAACGTCCTTTACGCCCGTCTTGCGCAGTGAACGCTTCGTGGGCAAACGAGCATTGCCCGTGCGCAGGAACGCCACGATGGCCTTTTCGAGTTCGTCTTTTCGCAGCTTCTTCGCAGCTGGGATGCCGATGCCCTCCGCGAAGTCCTTCAATTGGTCGACATACCAATAGCCGTTCTCGAAGTCGCGCAGCGTCATCATCGGAGACAGGGCGTTGGGCATGCTGCGACAGCTTACCTCTTTCCGCAACGACGTTACACCAACCTATAAATAGTGCGGCCGCGAGACTCGGACTGCCGGAAAGAAATGCCTGCTGGGAGGGATCTTCCAGCAGGCAGGAATGGGTGTCAGTGTCGATTGGCGCAATCGTCTCGACTGAGCCTTCGGGTAGCCTATCCCAGTAATGCGTAGATTTCAAGAAAAAGACATCGCATTACGATATTGCATATCGCATCACGACGACGCAGAGCGAACGTCACAGCACAGTACCCATTTGGACCGGGTGATCGGTTGCCTACGCCGAACGCTTGATTTCGCGTTCAACGGCTTCGGCCGAAGGCCCAACCCTTTTCACAACATTAAGGAGTTGGTCTGGCGTGACACAGAATTTCTTACTCTAATCGAATTCAACAGCAGGCCCTCATTGGCTCAAGATTTCACGACGGACATCACGAAAGTGCAGGACCGCATTATTTTTACGCAAACCAAGGGAATGACCGCGATGTACGACGCTGCCTACATAGGATGGAAGAATTGAATGAAACGAACAGCCCCAAGGAGGCGCTGTCGTTGATTACCGATGGGGAAGATAACCACAGCCGGTATATCGTCCGCAATGTCAAGGAATTCCTGAAAGAGCAAGACGTTCAATATTCGGCAATCGGCATCACGTCCGGAATCGTCAGAGGCCTAAGCGGCCATGCCCGATGCGCTCCGCCAGCGTCTCGCCTTCCACAAATTCCAGCACCAGGAAGCGCGAGCCCTCCGTTTCTTTCCCCCGGTGGCCGGTTGGCGGGGAGATGTTTTTTTTGACAGCCCCTTTCATAGAACCTTTGAGTGGCGGAAGGCCGCTGCGGGCGGACCTAGTTCAAAGTTCCCCGAGCTAATCCAAGGACGGCGCTTTCGATGTGAACGCGGCTTCACACCTTCATGGAAGGCCGTTCACAAAGTGAATCTCGTTTCTCTGAAGGTCGCGTCACATGAGTCATGTTCAGCTCAGGTTTTTCTGCGGTTTTAGTAATGGCGGGCTGTGGAACCTAACCTGCCGGAGGAGTAACAATTCCGTAACATCTCAACACGGGAGAGTTGGTATCAGATGCACAAGGTTTGCGGTCACGTCGCGAGTCTCTTTGGTGGATCATTGTGGCGCACTCGTTTACCTAACCCGCTGAAACCCACCGTGGTTGTCGAATTGCCGCAGATTATAAGACCCGCGAGCAAGACGAACCACACGGAGCAGCCGTGAGAATCGGTGTGATCCTTGATTGGGTGAACCCTACCATGGAGGCCACCTTCCGGGAGCTCGCGGCGCGGGTGAAGCTAGACCTCATCTGTCCGGAGAAGCAGATGCTCGACTTGGCCACCGTGAGGGTCCAGAACGATCTGTACATTCTCAAGTCGGGGACCGAACTCGCGTTGAGCGTGGCCGGAGCATTGCACGCGCTGGGAGCGGTGACGCTCAACCCGTACCCGACTGTGGCGATGATGCGGAACAAGATCATCGTGATGCGGATGCTGCAGCACGCCGGGCTGCCGGTGCCCGCGTCCTACGTGGCTTCCGATCCCCGCGAGTTTGTGCCGTTGCTGGATTCCGGGCCCCTGATCCTCAAGCCCTATCGCGGTTCGCGAGGCGCAGGCATCCGGATCATCCGGGACGCCCGGGAGCTGGACGGCTCGAAACCTAACGGGCTGATCCTGGCCCAACGCTACCAGGAACCGGACGGAGCGGATCGCAAAATCTATTGCATTGGAGGAGAGCTGTTCGGTGTCAAGCGGATTTGGCCGATCCGGACCTACGCGGACAAAGTCGGTGAACCCTTTGCGGTCACCTCGGAACTCCGGAATATCGCCTTGCAGTGTGGCCGAGTTTTTGGGATCGACCTTTACGGGTTGGACGTGGTGATGAGCGCTGGTCAGCCCTACATAGTGGACGTGCAGAAGTTCGGAAGCTACATGGGTGTGCCCGATGCCCCACGGCACCTGGCGGACTATATCCAAGCCGCCGCGCAGCGCGTGTTGAGAGGCGGGCCGCTGCTGGTCGCTGGTGAGAGCTAGCACAGCTGACCTCACAATCCATCACAGGAGCGACATGGCATGCAACAGATGAGACTCTATTTCCTGCTGGCCTTCCGCAATAATTCAGCGGCACCGAACCCGGTTGTGGCCGAGGTTTTCACGATCCTGAAACGAAAAGGGTTTCGAATCGAGATCGGCTTCGCCGAAAGCCTGCTGCTGCGGCCGGAGGCGCTGTCGGTCAAGCACGACCTCTACATTCTCAAGTCGCACACCGATTTGTGGCTGAGCCTCGCTGGCGTGCTGCATTTTCAGGGCGCACGTCTCCTCAATCCGTACTTGGCCTGCGTCGCCACCCAGAACAAGATCATGACTGCGTCGCGGCTGCGCTCCGCAGGGGTCCCGATACCGCGGTCGTGGGTGACGGGCGACCTGAAGTTACTACTGTCCCTCGCTGCGGAGAAGCAGCTCATCATGAAGCCCTACGACGGTAGGCGCGGCAATGGCATCCGGATTGTGAACGAGCCCCGCGAACTCGCCTCCGTACGCCCTCCCCAGCGGCCCGTGCTAGTTCAGGAGTACGTCGCCGGCGGTGACGAGCTGAAAGTGTACGTCATCGGCGACGAAGTCTTTGCCATGCGTCAGCCCTCTTGGACGAACGGATGCGCCCGCCCGCGTGAGGCCTGCCCGGTCAGCCCCAAGGTGCGCCGGATCGCACTGCGGTGTGGCCAGGTCTCCGGGCTGGGCCTCTACGGACTCGACATGGTTGAGGGTCCCGATGGGCCAGTGGTCGTGGACTTGAATTACTTCCCCAGCTATCGGGGTGTGCCACATGCCGCTCCTCTGATCGCCGATTACATTGAGGACTACGCCAAAGAGCACTGCCCCAGGCTCGCCATGAACCAATTCGCCGGAGAGGTTGCTTAGTGATGGCAAGATCGGTCTTCAGCAATTCGGCGCTACTGGCCATCGTCGCGGAGGGTTTCCTTTCCCGCCTCAGCTTCGGCTTGATCAGCTTCGCCCTGCCGCTCTACGCCTATCGCCTGGGGATGAAGCTCTCGGAAATCGGGATCCTCTCCTCGATCAACCTCGTCGTCGCGATGGCGTTCAAACCGTTGATGGGCGCGATGGCGGACCGCTTTGGCCTGAAGCGCAGCTTCACCGCAGCCACGGGTCTTCGCAGCGCTGTATCGTTGGCGCTAGCGTTCGTCAGTTCGCCATGGCAATTACTCGTTTTCCGGTCCGCATACGGAGTGTCCCAGTCGGTGCGTGATCCGGCTCTCAACGCGCTTCTTGCGGAGCACGGGGGCAAGAAGATGGTCGCCTCGTCGTTTGGATGGTACTCCACGGCCAAGAGTGTGGGAGGTTCCCTCGGAAGCGCCACAGCGGGCGTTTTGCTCTCGCTGACCGCCTCCAACTACTCGCTGGTCTTCGTGGTGGCCTTTGTTCTGTCGCTCCTGCCTGTCTTCATGGTGGGGCGCTACGTCCAGGAGAGACGTGAAACGAACGAAGCGGATGAAACGGTAATGACAAGCGATGGCGCGGCTCCCGCTGAACGCAAAGACTATCCCGCGGGGAGCTCCATTGCGGCTTCGAGATCGGGGCTGGCCATATTCTCGTACGTTGGACTGGGTGTCATGATCAGCGGGACAGCGCAAATGTTGCGCGGCTTGCTCCCCATTCTGGCGACACAGTATGCCGGCCTGAGCGAAGCGCAGACCGGGGTCATCTACACGGTCTCGACGCTGGTCGTGATCTTTGCCGGGCCGCTATTCGGTTGGTTGTCGGACAACGTGAGCCAGAGGCTGGTCTTGATGGTGAGGGGCATTGCCAACACGTTCTCCTCCATCTTGTTCCTGGCTTCTCCCAACCTCACCGGCATTGCCATGGGCAAAACCATCGATGACTTGGGCAAGGCCGCCTTCAAGCCGGCCTGGGGGGCCCTCATGGCCGACGTTTCGAGCCTGGACAAGAAGCGCCGCGCTCGAACGATCAGCTTCATGTGCCTGGGAGAAGATGCCGGAGAGATCGCCGGCCCGGTCCTGGCCGGTTTCCTGTGGAGCGTTTGGGGTGTGCCGGTCGTGTTGGGTGTACGTGTTCTGCTGGCGCTCCTCACCGAGGTCTACGCGACGATGCTCGTGGGCTTCATCAACCGGCAACAGCGACTGGAGGCCTTCTCCGTAAGGTTACCTGCTACGCGGACGATCCGCGAGTTTTCCGAGGGTGACGCAGAAACCCGTTCCGGCTGAGACATGCCGGTTCGGGGTGGAAATCAAGTGCCCCTGACTTTATGCCGATGCTAAGCGCAATTCGCTTGTCAGTCGTTCGGATTTTGCTGCTCGCGCTGCCCCCGGCCGCGGTGCTCGCGCAGGATTCCCAACCCGCGCCGCAGCAGGATCCAAATCCAACTCTGCGGATAATCCGCGTGTCCCAGCCCCTCCAGTTCGACAATTTCCGGGACGGCGCGGACTTGCCTGACCGCACGCGAGCGGCGGCGGTGACGGGCTTCCGCCAGCGTGATCCCGGCGACGGCAACGCCGTGAGCGCGCCGACGACCGCCTACTTGAGCTACGACGATGACAACCTGTATGTGCTCTTCGTCTGCAAGGACGACCCCGCGAAGGTTCGGGCGACCCTGGCCAACCGCGAGGACGTCCATAATGATGACGGTGTAGCCGTGTACCTCGACACCTTCCACGATCGCAAGCGCGCCTACGTGTTCTGGGCCAACCCGCTGGGCGTGCAACTGGACGGCATCATGACGGAAGGGCAGGACGACGACTACAGCTTCGATACTGTGTGGCAATCGGAGGGACACCTGACGCCGGAGGGCTATGTGGTGCGGTTTGCGATCCCGTTCCGGAGCCTGCGTTTCGCAAGCAGCGCCGCGCAATCCTGGGGCATCGCCCTCGGCCGTTTCATCCGGCGCTACAACGAGGAGTCCTACTGGCCGCATATTACCAAGCGGCTAGCGGGTTTCGTGCCCCAATTCGCGACGTTGGAGGGACTGCAGGACATCGTGCCTGGACGCAACGTCCGGCTCAACCCCTACGGCGCGTTCACCGGCGCACGGTTCCTGGATACGAGCGTGCCGGAATTCCGCCGCGAGGACGACCCGCGCATCGGGCTGGACACCAAGGCGGTGTTGGGCGGTGCGCTCACGCTCGACGGCACAGTCAATCCCGACTTCAGCCAGGTCGAGTCCGACCAGCCCCAAGTGACCATCAACGAGCGCTTCGAGGTGTTCTTCCCAGAGAAGCGGCCCTTCTTCATCGAGAACGCCGGATATTTCCAGACGCCGGTGAACCTGTTCTTCTCCCGGCGGATTGCGGACCCCGGGAAGGGGATGCGGCTCACGGGGAAAGTGGGCCGCTGGGCGGTCGGCGCGATCGGGACCAACGACCGCGCACCGGGCGCCACGCTCGGGGCCGGGCCCGTCGAAATCGGGGCCCAGTCTGCCGGCATCGGGGTCGTGCGCGTCCAGCGCGACTTCGGTGGAGAGTCAACAGTCGGCATGCTCGCGACCGACCGGTCACTCGCCGGCGGCTGGAACCGCGTGGTCTCTGCCGACACCCGGCTCAAGCTGACCAAGAACTGGTTCTTCTCCGGCCAGGTGATGGCGACACGCACCCGGGACACGGGCGGTGCACGGTCGTCGGGAACCGGCTGGTACGCGAACTTGCTACGCAACGGACGCAACCTGGATTACAGCGCCACCTATCTCGACCTTAGTCCGTCGTTTGAAACGCAGCTTGGCTTCGTGAAACGCGTCGGAATCCGACAGTTCGACCAGGAACTCCAGATCCTGCGGCGGCCGAAGGGTCCCGTCTTGAGGTTCGGCCCCACATTCACGACGTCCTTGGACTGGGACCCGCAGGGACGCCTGCTGGACCGCTCGCTTGGAGCCTCCTTCGAGGTCAAGCTCGCCCGCGAGACGAAGTTCGTGGCCGGCGGAGAGCAGGCATTCGAATTCTTCAACGGCCTGCCGTTCAACACGCACCGGATGACGGTGACTTTCCAGAGCGAATGGTTGAAGTGGCTGGCCTGGTCCGCCAAGGTCGGGCTCGGCACAGCGGTGAACCACAAACCGCCCAAAGGGCTTGCGCCCTATCTCGCCGATGCCGAGGATGGGTCTGTCGGGCTAACATTCCGGCCCATGCGCGCGCTGCGGCTCGACCACACGTTCCTCTACGAGCGCTTGACAACACCGGGCGCGCCCGCGGCGGGTGACTCTCCCAAGAGGATCCTCACGAACCGTATTCTGCGCGAGAAGCTCAACTACCAGTTCACTCGTTTGCTCTCCTTCCGGGCCATCGTCGACTATTCGACTGTGGATCGGGACTCGACCCTGTCGCGGGTGGAGCCGGCGCATCGCTGGGGAGCGGACCTGCTGTTCACCTACCTAGTCAACCCAGGTACCGCGTTATACATGGGCTACAGCGATCGCTACGAAAATTTTCGGCTGCTTCCCGGCACCCCTCCGGCGCTCGAGCGCACCGGTTCGCCCGGAATGTCTGTGGGACGGCAGGTATTCGTGAAGCTGAACTACCTGTGGCTCTTCTAGCTCGTCTTGTAGTGAAACTCAGAGGTCTACCATGAGAACGAAGCATAAGCAAAAGAAGCGGAGCAGGCCGTATCGCCGCATCGGCGGATCCAAGGAGCAATCTTGGAAGTGTCGTATTAACGGTAATGCATCGCTTTTGAGGGAGGTCTGTTATGGTGCACAAAGGTGTTAAAATCGAAGCGCCCTCCGGAAAGCTCGGTGTGCTGATACCCGGGCTGGGCGCTGTCAGTACCACATTTATCGCCGGCGTGGAGGCGATAAAGAAGAAAATCGCGCAACCCGTAGGCTCTTTAACCCAGCTCGGCACAATTCGCTTGGGAAAACGCACGGAACGCCGGATCCCGAAGATCCACGACTTTGTTCCACTCGCCTCGCTGGATGACCTGGTGTTTGGCGCCTGGGACATTTATGAAGACAACTGCTTTGAGAGCGCAGTCAAGGCCGGGGTCCTTGATCGGAATTTGCTGGATGCGGTGCGGCCCCAGATCGAAAAAATCAAGCCATGGCGAGCTGTTTTCAGCCAGGAATACGTTAAAAGATTGCAAGGTCCCAACGTCAAGTCCGGCAAGAACAAGATGGAGCTTGCTGAACAGGTGATGGACGACATCGAGCAGTTTCGCAAGCAACACAACGTGGCTCAAATGGTCATGGTCTGGTGTGGGAGCACGGAGGCTTATATGAAAGCCGGGGCCGCTCACGCATCGTTAGCCGCTTTCGAGAAGGCGCTGCAGGCTAACGACCCGTCTGTTGCGCCGAGTATGGTCTATGCTTACGCCGCGCTTTCGAAACGCATTCCCTTCGCGAACGGCGCTCCCAACCTCACGGTGGACATCCCAGCCTTGACGGAACTGGCTCAGGAAAAGCGCGTACCGATCTGCGGCAAGGATTTTAAGACCGGCCAAACACTGATGAAAACGGTGCTTGCCCCCGGCCTGAAGTCGCGCATGCTCGGCTTGCGTGGGTGGTTTTCTACGAATATCCTGGGCAACCGCGATGGGGAAGTTTTGGACGATCCGGATTCCTTCAAAACGAAGGAAGAGAGCAAGCTTTCTGTGCTGGACCAGATCCTTCAGCCGAACCTGTATCCGGACCTGTACAGGGATTTCACCCACAAGGTGCGAATCCATTACTATCCACCGCGTGGAGATAATAAAGAAGGATGGGACAACATCGACATCTACGGATGGCTGGGTTATCCCATGCAGATCAAAATCAATTTTCTGTGCCGCGATAGTATTCTGGCTGCACCGATTGTCTTGGATTTGGTTTTACTCCTGGACCTCGCACAGCGATGCGGCATGCGCGGTATTCAGGAGTGGCTGAGTTTCTACTTTAAGAGCCCGATGTGCGCTACAGCGTTGTACCCCGAGCACGACCTGTTTATACAATTGATGAAACTCAAAAATACCCTGCGTTACCTGAAAGGAGAGGACCTGATCACCCATTTGGGTATGGAATATTACGACTAAAGGCGGCCCATGCAAATTACCGCGCGTTGGCGACTCGGATATCGGGCACTTCCACCACTTTCTTGTCGCGGCGGGTGTAAAAATCCCCAAAGTACCGGTTTCTGCTTTGCGTAAGTGGGATCTCGAAGCCCTCCTTGCGGTGCTCGACCCAGATGCGGTTTTTCGAGTGGACGAAACTACAGCGCCTCCGGGCGCACCAAGAGAGATCCGCGGCGCGCGGAACTGGGCCGAGGGAGCGCTCGCATTCTCGTCCGTCGCGAGATTCGTGCAGCCGGCTGTAGTGAATGGGGCGGTCGGACTCGTATGGGCTCCGCGTGGAAGACTCGCTTCAGCTCCACAGCCGCGCTCACCGCACGGCATTACGAGCCGGATGCGTTTCATCTCAATTCTGAGGGCGCGGCGCTGTTCACCGCTGCGATAGCCCGGATATCCGGCCAGTTTTATAGATCTGAGATGTAATGGCCGACTTCTGAGAAAAAAGGTTTAATCCCGCACTCTGCGATTTGAAATTCCAACCACCGCTGTTCTTGAATGCGGCAAAAAGCGGCAAATGGAGAGAATCGTCGCGGGGGCACCAAGGTGCACGCGGTGCGCACCTTACCTTCTTTTCATACAAACATGCAGCCACATTCACATAGGAATTTTCATGCACGAGACACGAAAGATTGAAAGTCTGGCAACCAACACCAAATCAATGGATTACGGTAACTGCCGAGTGGTCCCTGTGTTGCAGATTACGCGTTGGAGATCACCGTTAAGAAGCGCTGCGGGAACCTGCATCGGGTCTAGTTTTGCCGAATAGCGGCTCACGACGAATTTGCTCAATCGGCTTCTCGGTTCTCCGCTGTCATGAGTTCTTAGGTAATGGACCAGCTTATCAACTGAGGAATACAAACATGGAAAGACCTTTCGAAAAAGATGATTGCATCAAAATGCGCCGGCTGTTCGAGGCGGTGGCCGGAACTACGAGACTTGAGGAACCGGAACAAGAACATCTTCATAAATGTCAGTTGTGCCGGGGCGTTTTCTTGATCTTCGTTAACTTATACAGCAACCCTTCAGTCGCATCATCGAAGAAGCCTACTGCAGCTTAGGTGTTTAGGGCTGAATGGAAGTATCTATGGTCCTGCTTCGAGCAAGCTGCTGCTGCTGTAAAGGAACCCGATGCAAGGTTTCAGGATAGGCGACACCGTCCGCATCCTGCCGCGATATGCCCACCTCTATCCGAGCGATTCCGGTGTGATCGTTGCCATCACAGAGGAAGAGATTCGCCAATTCAACAAATACACGCTTCGGTTTTCCGACGGTTCGACAGCCCACCTTTTCGAATTCCAGCTCGGTGAAGTGGCTGGAAAGAATGCATCTCCAGGCTCTTTCCGCTGACGATCATCATGGCGCTATTTCATTTTTCTTCGAACTCTATTGGTATCCCGGAGAGATATATCCGATACCGGCCAGCCCAACGGGTACGTAATCGCCGCCAAGAGGGCTGCCACTTGTGACCGTTCCGTTCAGAGTCGCAAGGGTCGGCCATGAAGCATACGCGCCGTTATAGAGTCCAAGGCAAAAGCATGTCACCCTGCAATTGGTTTGGCAGGAATACAAGCAGTCCAATTCGATTATGCCGGAGACACCGTTCCCGTCATCGATTCCAAGACGATCGTGTAGATAAGCGGGAAGCCGCCCGGCGTCGAACTGGGGGCGCGGTTGGTGATCGATAGGTCCGCCGTAGCACAGCCTGGAAGCTCCGCACATAGTAGGGGTCGAGATTTTCGCCACAAAAGCGTCATTTGTAAAGGAAGGAATACCGCCATGGCTGTGATTCGTCGGCTGAAGCGGGTTGGCGGTGGGGAAGTCGGTCGAGCCAGTCACGCCGGTTACGTAGGCATTGCTGGAGCTGTCGACGGCGATGCCTGTGCCCTCGTCTTGGCCGCTGCCCCCTAGATAAGTGGAGTACACCAACGCAGAACCCGCCGGATTGAGTTTCGCCACGAAGGCGTCGGGACTACCATGATTCGTCCCCTGAAATGCGTTGGTTGTGGGAAAATCGGTGGAATAAGTATACCCGGCCACGTAAGCATTGCCGGAACTATCCACGGCGATGCCAGATTCAGAATCACTATCGCTGCCGCCCAGGTACGTGGAGTAGACCAGTGCGGAGCCATCAGGAGTAAACTTGCTGATAAAGGCGTTGTCACCAAGGCTGTGATTCGTGGACTGTAGAGGACTGGCAGTGGGGAAGTCGGTTGAATTAGTCTGCCCCGTTACATAGGCACTTCCGAAGCTGTCTACAACAATTCCAGCACCTGCGTCATTGTGACTGCCGCCCAAGTACGTTGAATAGGCCAACGTGGGGTCAATCACCAGGGGTTTTGTCCTGTCGTAGTAACTGATGGCGAACGCCACTTCTTTTTGCTCGTTGATGGTGTAGCCGCCAGCTACAAGTGTCTTCTCCGAGATAGGTCGCCCGCTTTGCGACACGGGCTGGTAGATCACTGGTTTGTGGAAGAGAACCTCACCATCATCTGCCTGAAGCAGTAAGTCGCCGTCAGAGTCGATCTTCATGGATGCCTCGTGGGTCGCATTGATCGAATCAGAGAAATCCTTTCCTTTGGCTGAGGGTCCGAAGGTGAGCGCGAACTTGATGGCGCTCGCGTCGGCGCCCGGACCCACGACAAAGTCGTATTCAAGCTGCCCCTGGTTGCCGTAGTAGACCAGGTCCACACCGGGGTAAATATTTTCCACTCGTAGCTTGGCGTAGGTCGGAATATTGGTGTGCCACTTCTTCGGATCGTTGCCAATGAAGTAGTTGCTCTTGGCGGGCAATTCCTCCACGGCGTTTACTTTCCCGTTGGCGTTCGCGCCCACGAGCCGCATTTGCAGGACCGCGTTCGTTGTCCGTTGTGCGTCCTGCGACTTAGAGCGTTCCGCCGCCAAACGCAAGTCATCGTTGAAGAGCGAGAAGCGACCAGGGGTGAGTTCCAAACCTCGATTCTCCGATTTCGCACCGTTCCGCCGGCTCGCTTCCAACTTCCGAAGCGATAGCACGGCTTCCTGCGAGGTCAGGAAAAGCGTATAGCCCTGACCCCGCGCCAGAAACCTGACCTGCGCATCCGTCTGCCCCCGGTTTGCCTCAAAACTCAAGGGAAGCTTGCCATAGTTTTGCACGGCTCGGGGACGGACCGCCTCCGGGCTCACTACGCTTGCGGGAGCAGATTTAGCCGCCCCCGGCGTGCCACTGCGAGATCCCCATGCTGCTAGTAGCACCAAGACGCCGGCAGAAACAACGAAACTGCGCTTGTTAGTTTTCATGGCTCAACTTCTCCGTCGACCGTCAGACCTTTTGCAGGGTCTGCCTACCCCGAAGCCTAACCGGATCCGCACGCCCGGAAATCTTGTCTTAAATCCTCCGCGCTCCCGGCTCATCGACCTGAGCGGTTCAAGATAAGGCACACGACGCCCCATACCGCTCCACCCCATTTCCGAGAGTTGGCTGCATCGTCAGCAACTGAGGTGCCATCGCATTCGTTGTGCTAAGTGGTATTCGATACGCGGAGGTGTAAACTCGCGGTCACGTTCACACGCATCGTCGTGCACTGCGGTGTGAAGGAATATGCAGAACTATACGGAACAAGTATTCCTATGGCTGAGTTTGTCCCTGTTGTCGATTGATAAAACGCACGAGGCGACCCACGTTCCCTCCAGAGAAAATCGTCCCGGTCCCCTTTTCTTGCAGAGTTTCATAATCTGCTCCCAATTGAGCGCAGTCAATTCTCGCGTGAAGGCAGGCGCCGCCGTGAACGTCGCATGCCCGTAGTTCTCTGTATAGCCGGCTCTTCAATACCCTCGACACAGCCTATCGGATCAGACCAACAGTTACGGTCTGGTCCGATGCCGGTCTGACCGCGACCGCGGTTCCCCGGCTTTCGTAGAGTTCGATGACGTCCGGATCAAGCCAGGCACCATCCTCGATATCTTCCCAGGCGAACAATTTGTAATCGCCAGGAGGAATAGATTCGAAGCGGAATTCGCCGGACTCGCCGGTCCGCGCAGTTTTGAAAAGGTCGATCCGGTTACGGCGGCTTGGTACAAGCACGACGCGGACATTTGGAATAGGCTGACGCTTTTCATCGCGTACAGTGCCGTTCAATGCGCCTGGAGTGGTTCCAACCACGATCTCGATGTGGCCGTCAGGTTGCCGGTCGATATGCAAGCCGTCGTTCAGGAGATCTTCGCTCCCAAGCCGTATCGACTGTATGTAAAAACCATTGGGAAGGGAGTCCACCAGGACTCGGTAATCTCCGGCGGGGACACTCTTCAGCGTAAAACTCCCGTCCGCTGCCGGTGCCTGTTCTTGGATCCCCAGCAGAGGAACATGAGGATCCGTCCGGAGCTGTACTTCGAGCTTTGTCAGGTCCGCCTCATCTTTCGGTTCTTTTCGCCCCTCGATTCTGATGTGACCGGTGACATTGAGACCGGGCATGACAGGTATCACGACACTCTCCAAGTCCGCGTCCCGCACTTCGACTGCAACGCGTCCACTCATCTCGCCGGATTGTCGGCAATTCGGCGAGTTGCATTGAGCAATCAGGACGTATTTTCCGGAAATGACATCGCGCATTTCGAATTCGCCCGCCGGCCGGCGTATCGCGGGGACGGGTAAGTTCGTAGACGAAATTGAAAGGGCGTCGTCTTCGATGTATGACGGAGGATCATCGACTCTCCACGGTTGAAAATCCTGCGAGGCCGCACCTGTCCGATTATCGATGACCGTCCCGTGGATCCGATGCTTCCGCACGCGTTGAACAGTAATATCGATGCCGGCAGCCGTTGCGGCCGAACGCACTTCGATTGGCGATGCTGCGTGGGGATCTCTTGCGCCAGGAAAGTATACGGGTATGTACAATTCGGTTTCTTGCGCGGCGGTTCTGGGTTGCGGAATAGGCGCGACTGGATTGGAGTAATAGAATGTCGGTAGAAAAGTTTGATAAGCGGAGAAGAAATCGCCCCTGACATCGTTGAGGACCTCCGTCGTGATGTACTCCGGCATCTTTGGGCCAATTGCGCTCACAAAATAGCGTCCCGGCGGCAGCCAGAACAATCGATACTCGCCGCGGTCATCCGTCACTGCGGATTGCATTGGAACGAGGATCCGCCCCCCATGCTGATAGAAGGATTTCATCGCTCGAACCTCAGCTCCAATCACCGGTTCGCCAAACTCATCAAAAATCCGGCCGGAAATCGCTCCTGTGGGATTTAATGCGACGATCACATTCCGCGCACGCGGATCATCTTCCAGTGTCAATGACTGATCGGACTGCACGTATCCTGGCCGTGTCACGGTCAACTCATATTTTCCCGCCGGTACGCTGCGAATAATGAATTTCCCGGCGTCTGAGGTTATAGAGGTGAACGTTCTCGAGTTTTCGCTTATGCCTTGAAGCGCGACGTTCGCCTTTGTTACCGGCTCAGTACCGCCTGCGCGAACAACAACGCCCTGCAAATCGGCTCCGGCGGCCTCAGAAGACAAACCAGTCCCACCCGCCAGCATGAGAGTAAAGAACAGAACGATGAGTCTCTTCATGGAATGAGCCCCACGTCGACGTTCAGCTTGCTATTGGAAGTTACGGATACCGGCTGCCCCTGGTTCTCGTAACGCTCGAGAACCTCAGGATCCTGCCATGCGCCCGGCTCAATATCTTTCCAGGCAAAAACTTTGTAGTCGCCCGGCCGTGGTTGGATCTGAAAATGGCCGTTGCCGTCCGTTGCGGCGTAATAGTAGAGGTCGGAGCGCTGCCTCAGGTTAGAGGAGGGTACGAGCACGACGATGGCATTGGAGACGGCCTGCGTCCCGTCGGTCACACGACCCTCCACGGAAGCCCTTGTCGTGGCGATGACAACTTCGAGGTAATCCTCGGGTTGATGGTCCAGATGCAGGCCATCCTTCAAAACATCCGCCGAGCCCAGACGAGCCGATTGGACGTATCCGGCGCCCGAACGCAACAAAATCCGATAGTCGCCGGGTCCGATGCCTTCAATCTCCCCAACGGCACCAGCGATGGACTTCGAAAATGGATGGCCAATGAACGGATCGCGAGTGAACGTCACATCACCCCTCACCGCCGCCGACGGATCTGAAGTTTCGCCTTCAAAGACCAGTCGAACCGGAATTTTGAAATTCGGAACGACGACGACTGGAAGATTTTCCAGATCCCTCTCGCCAATCTCAATCGGAATGCGGGCGGAGGCGATTCCGGAGATCGAGAGTGCGTCTGCTATACTTCCGCCCCGGTTGAGGGCAGCAAACAAAAAGTAAGATCCGGTCGTGACGCCCTTGATCTCGAAGGATCCGTCACCGGCCGACTGAGCCGTTGGCGCGAATACAAGAGAATCCGCAGTTCGAGGCACGACGACAATCGACGCCTTCGCCGCCGGCTGGCCGTTTACGCTGTTGATGACCTTTCCTCGAATTCGCCGCGCAGGCAGGTGACCTGAAGCTGTCGTGAAATCGAAACCGCCGGGATTCTCGCCTAGGTGAAGTTCCAGCGGCGTGGCCAATCCGGGATCAATCACGCCAGGAAAATAAACGGACGCTTCCAGATATTCTTCAATCGCGCCATTCTCCAGAGCGCGGCTACTGACATATGGGACGACCGCAACGACTTCATCCTGAAAAGACATCAGCGGCACAGCCGGCGGCTTGATGAACAAGTGACCCTGTCCGTCCTGCGGGTTCGAAACCCGCGCCCGGATGTAATACCGGCCCGGCTGGAGCAGGCGTAGACGATATTCCCCAAGATCGTTTGTCAGAACCGTCTGGACAGGTTTCAACCCTCTATGGCCGTCGCGGTACAGCGATTGGAGTGCCTGAACTTGAACCCTTCCGAGCGGTTCGCCATCACTATCCAGAATGCGGCCTGAAATCGAGCTGGCCGGCGCAAGTTCAAGCCGGATTCCGGTGATCTTCTGTCCCGGCCCGATTGTAATAGGAATTCCACGCTCGCCCGGGTTGCGTTGGCCATACTCTGCGGGAATGTATGGTCCCTGGCGGGATGCCTGCAGCCGATATTCGCCCGGAGGAACGTTCAAAAATGAGAATCCCCCACCGGCATCTGTCGTCGTGCTGAGAACCCGGGATGTGTACCGATCGTTCGACAGCGTGACGGTTGCGCGAGGGAGAGGTTCCCCGGTTCCCAACCTGGCGACAACGCCTTCCACGGACGCGGTGTTGCTTAATTGCGTCAGCAGGCCGAGGATGACCGCACACAGCATGATCGAGTCCGCCGATAAACGCGTCCGCCACTTAGCGCAAGAGGATTCGCCGAGGCACTTTTGACCACGGAATTCTAGTGGAGCGCGAGCCTCTGCGGAAGCTTAACAGCGTCCTCCAAAATTTTAGATGCGTGGGGTTTATATCCGCAATGTTATCCAATGAACCTTTCAAAAGAAAAATGGCAACGCCAGCATTTACGAGAACATGGCATTGAGCCTGAGGAAGCTGAAGAATGTTTCTTTCACCGCTATACTTTTTGTCAGGACGAGCGATTTGCAGATGCGGCTCGTTTCCCAAGATAAAAGCGATCGGCTCGCACGGATTTTCACCGGTTGGGACTTGAAACCCAAGAAAAAGAGAAAACGATGAAAAAGCAATTTGGCAAATTACCTAAGGCTGAGAGGGAAAAAATTGAGACCCAATACCATGAGATGAACTCGCGAGATCTTGATGAACGAATGTCGGGCGCAAGGCGCCAGAGCCCCGGTGCTATCCGGTTGCCATCTAAATTGATTGAGAATTTAAAGACTTTAGCTGAGTCCGAAGGCGAACCTGAGTATCAGACAATGGTTAAACGGTGGATCGAAGAACGTCTGGAACAGGAAACGTCGACCGCCCGTTGAATTCTGGCCTTGCTCACCACTTTTCCGTCCATGGCTACACGATTTCTGAACGCTAGGCGACTTTCGGGGGACTAATCCGGATTTCGCGCTGACGCTGGGCCAACTGACACCCGATCGAAATCACTTTCTAAGGCAACTTCCCAGAACGGGACTTGAACGAAGCCGCTGCCGCGGCGGACGCTGCGCGTTAGCCTACCCAACCTAACCGGCCGACAATAGAGTGTGGGGTCAAAGGAGATACCTTATGACCCCATTACGAAAAAGGATGCTGGAAGAACTCCAGCGTC
>Ga0209157_1000113_pt1 | contig 70680 bp, 57 predicted proteins | sample GraSoiAngelo_135_FD_185892 | JGI IMG/M metagenome (GOLD analysis project Ga0209157, IMG submission 185892) | Grasslands soil microbial communities from the Angelo Coastal Reserve, California, USA - 14_0929_05_40cm (SPAdes) (version 2) | ecosystem: Environmental > Terrestrial > Soil > Grasslands ... | reverse complement strand
AGCTGCACTCGGTGTAGATCCTCGTAATATCGCCCGCAAGGGGATTAGCAGTTCCAGCGCTGTCTTTCGTTTCATACCGGAGCCAGGCGTTCCAATCGCGAACGGCCGCAAACCCGACGCCGTTCACGGTTGGATCTTTCGCCGTGTAACTAAACTCATAAATATCATTCGGGACAAATGATGTCCCGGCAGGCAGCAGGCTGATGGCGGTGCCCTCCGCGTTATATTGCCAGCCGGACGACGGAACGATTTCGGGCTTGTCGTTTAGATGAACGCGGTGCGTCAGTGTTGCCTTGGATCGATCGAGCGTCGCGGCCGCATATGCCAGCTCGTATGAAGTGCCGCCATTGACAATGTATTCGTATGCCGGACCGGTGATCGGTGAACCGTCGGCATTCCGGGCAACGGGCAGCGTGATCGTCGTATTGAAGTTGGCACTACTAGTTCCTGCCGAAGCATCCCACCCACTGAACGAAAGGGAGTAGCCCTGCGGCAGCAGGAAAGAGTCTCCGAGGAGCGATGCATCGGTCACGGCACCCGGATCATTCCCACCGACTCCGCGATTTAGCGCCACGATCGTCTTGCGGCCCCGGTTCGGCGGCTCATACAGCATTTTATGATTGCCCCTGCTCAAGTCGACCGGCTTCAGAAGATAAAAGTCGAATGAATACTCAACCTTGCCGCTGGCGTTCCTCGGCGCCAGCTGCAGATCGACGAGTACCCGATTTCGCGGATCTTTTGGATCCAGCTCACCAAAGGCCTTTCCGGCGATCTTCTCGTACTGCCCGACGCCGGGCCACGAATAGCCGCCGAATGCCGGAGACTGTTTCGCTGTGATCTGGATCTTCTTTATGTACGCGTGAGCCGTTGTTGCCGCGCAAATCCAATGCGCTGTCACAAGTAAACTGATAAAGCTGAGCCGAACGATGGATCGTTTCATAGGTCCCGCCTTTGGTTTAAGTGTTCCCGCGATTATACCCTCTCCCTCCGGGAAGGCGCAGTTTTTCAGAAAATTGCCAACGTTCAATGTTCAATGTTCAATTATCATCTGTCATGTCCTAGGAGGAACCGATGAGTTGCGCGAAACGACTTTTGATAATTGGAGCGCGCACGCTTGCTGTCTCCACGCTCTGCATTTTATTGCCGGCATATGGCCAGGCTGGAGCTCAAGAAAAACCGTTGATGGCCGAGGACGTCTTCAAAAACGTTCAGGTGCTGAAAGGAATTCCCGTCAATCAGTTTATGGAGACGATGGGGTTCTTCTCCGCGGCTTTGGGTTACAACTGCACGAACTGCCACGGCGATGAGGTCCTCGGCAATTGGGAAAAGTATGCCGTGGACATCGCGCTGAAGCGCACCGCCCGCCGGATGATTCAAGTGGTCAACACGATTAATAAAGATCTGTTTGGAGGGCGTGAAGCGGTGACTTGCTATACATGCCATCGCGGCAGCCCCTCTCCAAAAGTTGTTCCGAGTCTGCTCGAACAATACAGCGAGCCGCCTGCGGACGATCCGAATGAAGTCGAGATCAACCGCCGGGCGCCTGCGGCTCCGGCGGCTGAGGTCATTCTCAACGGGTACATCCAGGCACTCGGCGGCGGAGACCGCCTGTCGGCCCTGACCAGCTTCGTGGGCAAAGGGAGCTACGAAGGATTCGATACCTATCACGGGAAGGTTCCCTTTGAGGAGTACGCGAATGTCACAGGACAGCGGACGGTCATCGCTCATACACAAAATGGCGACAGCGTCACCGCGTACGACGGGCATAATGCCTGGATCGTGGGGCCGGATAAGCCGGTGTCGGTGCTGCAGCTTGTCCCGGGAGGAGACCTGGACGGTATCCAACTGGACTCGGATCTTGCTTTTCCAGGCCGTCTGAAACAAGCCCTCACCGACTGGCGTACAGGTTTCCCGACCACCATAATCAACGATCGCCCGGTTCAAGTCGTTCAGGCGATGGCCGGCGGCAGTCGTGTCAAACTGTTTTTCGATAAGGAAACGGCACTGCTGACCAGAGTCGTGCGATACAGCAAGACGGTCGTTGGTGCCGTTCCCATCCAGATTGACTACTCCGATTATCGTGAGGTGGCTGGAGTGAAGATGCCTTTCGAGTGGCGTTTGACCTGGACTGACGGACAGTCCACCTACAAGCTGGATGAGGTGCAGCCGAACGTCACGATAGATCCGGCGAAATTTGCGAGACCGCTTGCGCCCGCCGCGCCTGTTGTGGCGCCAGCCAAGTAATTCGGGGACAGACACCTAATTCGCCCAAATTCATAAATATTTTCCTTGAACCGAATTTGGGTGAATTAGGTGTCTGTCCCCGAATTACTTCGCGAGTTCTACCTCTGGCCGTGATGATCGTTATTTAGCAACCGCGGGCCGTCGCTTTCAACACATCGGGGCGATTCTTCCAGGGGCTCGTTGGTCGGCTTGACGACCCGAACTGGCAACGTCCAAGGTGCAGTGAGAACTTTTGGATCATCGACGGTTACTTGGTACGCCAGATTTTCGCCAACGCGCCAGAAGCGTTCGGTAACGCGCATAGCGTCGGAATGAAAATATCCTTCTTCGCCAAACCACGTACTTTCGACGAAATTCGTGGATTCGATCACCAGTGTGTCCGCCTCCCAGTGCCCAACCGAGTCACCGTAGTATGAAGGATTCGCATCTTTGCGGTGAGCACGGCCATCGGTCGGAATAACGCGGTATGGATCGCCGGAAATGTCTTCATAGAGGAAGACAACCTCGTTCGAAAGCTGGATGATCCGCCGCGGCGATCCGATCCGCGGAATGCCGGGCCGGTCACAGTAAAAGACCGGATCGAGCTTGCTTTCGTTGTCCGAAAGATGTTTCACCTTCGTTTGAAACTCCGGCTTATACGAAGGCGCAGGAGCTGACGGCAGGGTTCCGGGAATGTCGGACCTCACTCCCCGGCGGCCGCTGGCATCGATCCTGTTGATTTCAACTTTACCGTTGACTTCTTTTTTCAACGCCGTTGAAGGCAGACTGATCGAAAAGAGCCACAATCCGCTTAAGTCGGGGTGCGTGGCTGACGGCTTCTGGGCACCCGCAAGCGCCGGTATCAACAGCGCGGCCACCATGGTGTAAAAGAGGCGTTTCATCGGCTGATTCTCCTTTAGGAATTGTCGGCAGTTTATCATAGTAGCCGGCTGCGTTGGGCTTTCTCCCGATACTGGTTCCCGAATGGATGGAGACCATGAAAATCCGAAAATTCTATACGTTTATCGAAGATGAGATGAGCGAGGCAGGAAGACCTGGTGAACCGCCGTTGCGAAAGGTCGCGGCTGTTGCGGTCGTCGACAATCCGAATGCCGGACGTTACGTTGAGGACCTCAAGCCGATGATCGAGGCAAGTGAAGAGTTGGGGCGTCAACTCTCAAAAATTGCCGTGCGGGCGCTCGATCCCTATCGGGCTCAAAGCTACGGCAAAGGAGGCATCGTCGGGTTGGCCGGCGAACAGGAGCACATCAACGCGTTGCTCACGACGACGTTTGCAAACCCCCTTCGGGAGGCAGTCGGGGGCGGAAGGGCGTGGATTTCCTCGATGACCAAGCGCGGCGGGCCGCGTACATCGATTGACATTCCGCTCGCCTGCAAAGATGCGCTTTACGTCCGCTCGCATTATGACGGCATGACCATCACGCTCCAGGATGCGCCATTGCCCAACGAAATCGCCGTCATTGTTTGTATCGCAAATCGCGGACGGCTGAATGCGCGCGTCGGCGGACTGAAGATTGAGGACGTCAAGGGGGAAGATGGCCTGGTGTAAGTTGTGAGCGATCCCGCTCCCCATGGGGAGGGGAATTTCTTGGAGGCAATGTTGAAAACCGCAATTGTTAATCTAGGCACGATCGTCAACGGTGAATGGAGAAATCCCATTAGTAAGGGCGATTCGATCCTGATGGATCAAGGGAAAATCATTGAGGTTGGAAGCGTTTCGAGTGAAGCACTGAAATCTTGTGATGTCGTGATCGATGCCGATGGCGCAGTCGCTATTCCCGGGTTGATTGATTCACAGGTGCACAACACGTTCGGTGACTACACCCCGCGCCAGAAGACGGTCGGGTTTCTTGAGAGCTACACGCACGGCGGCACTACTACCGCCATCACGGCCTCGGAAGTCCATGTGCCGGGCAGACCCGCAGATCCGGAGGGGGTAAAGGCACTCGCTCTGGCGGCGTTCAAGTGTTATCAAAATTACCGGCCAGGCGGAATGCGCGTGTATGCGGGATCGATTATCCTCGAACCCGGCTTGAAGGAAGACGACTTCAAGGAAATGGCGGCCAAAGGAGTGTGGTTAACGAAAGCGGGTTTCGGCGCGGTACAAACGCCATTCGATTACGTGCCATTGATCGCATGGGCCAAGAAATACGGCATGATAACCACCGTTCATACCGGCGGTTCTTCCATACCGGGCTCGGCAGGCATTTGGGCTGAGCACCTTATGGCAATGCAGCCTCATGTCTCCTTCCACGTCAACGGCGGACCGGTGGCGATGCCGGACGAAAACTATCCTCTCCTGATTAATGAAAGCCAGATCGCGTTGCAGGTCGTCACTGCGGGCAATCTTCGAACGACGCTGATGATTGGCGATCTTTGCCGTAAAGCGAACCAGTTCGATCGTTTCCTCATCGCGACCGACACACCGACTGGAAGCGGAATCATGCCGCTGGGCATGTTGTACATGATCACGTATCTGGCGAGTCTTTCCGATATGCCGGTGGAATGGGCAATCGCCGCAGCCACAGGCAACAACGCCCGGGTATACCGGCTCAACAGCGGGTTCTTGAAACCAGGTTGTGATGCCGATGTTGTGGTTCTTGACGCGTGCCTGGGCGGATCCAAGAAAGATGCATTGGATGGTCTGCGGAATGGGGACATCCCCGCCGTGGCTGCCGTTATCACCGACGCCGTGCCGAGATTCGTGGGACGCAGCCGGAACACTCCGGCGCCGATCAAGAAAATCCGTGTTCTGGAGAATCGAGTGCTTCACGATTTCAGTCAAATCGTTCATTGAAACAAACGAAATGAGGAGGTCACGCATCATCGTCGCAGGCGCAGGTCCCGTTGGTGTCGTTGCTGCGCTCGCGTGCGCACAACACGATTTTGCCGTTATAGTCCTGGAGGCTGAGTCTGAGGTGGATGACAGCCCGCGAGCGGCGACGACCCATCCGGCCACCCTGGAGATGATCGATCGCCTTGGCCTGATTCAACCTTTTATCGAGCAGGGCTTGGTCGCGCGCTACTTTCATTTCTGGGACCGGCCCACGCGAACCCGCGTCGCCGAATTCGATCACGATCTACTGCGCGACGAGACAAAGTTTCCATTTGTTGTGCAGACCGAGCAACACAAGCTTGCCAATATGGGTCTGAGGCGATTGCGGCAGTACGCTGACGCCGATATTCGGTTCGAAACGCGTGTCACTTCTGTACGGCAGGATGCGGCCACCGTCATCGCCACGGCCGAAGGTCCGAATGGAATCGAAGAGTTTCGAGCCGATTACCTGATCGGAGCCGACGGCGGACGCAGCACGATCCGGAAAGCACTCGAGATCGATTTCGAGGGATACACCTGGTCCGAGCGATTTTTGATTTTTACAGTTATGGATGATTTTCAGCAGCTTTTGGCATGCTGTTATCGGAATTACTTTGCCGATCCGCAAGAGTGGGTGAACTTATTCAAAATCGCCGGAGATGATGGGAAGGGACGTTGGCGCGCCTGCTTTCCAGCCCAGATCGATGAAGCCGACGAGCACGCGCTCAGCGATGAAATCGTTCACGGCCGTCTTCAGAGCGCATTTCCAAAAACGGCACCGTACAATCTCGTTCATCGCAACCTCTATAAGACGCATCAACGCGTTGCCGCAAAATTCCGGGTGGGACGAGTATTTCTGGCTGGCGACGCTGCACATGTAAACAATCCGATCGGAGGCCTCGGTCTCAATTGCGGCATTCACGATGCGATGGAGCTGGCCGACACGCTCGATCAAGTAGTCCACGGCCTCGCCGACGAGTCGCTGCTGGACAGGTATGAACGGCGGCGCAGGCCGATGAATATCCAATTTGTTCAGGAAGCGACCATAGCGAACAAAAGGCGGCTCGAGGAAAACGATCCGAACGTGCGCCGCGCAAACCTGGATGAATTGCGGGCACGGGCCGAGGATCCTGTACGGCATAAGGAATTTCTGATGCGGTCCTCATTGATTGAAAGTGTGCGCAAAGCAGAGCTGATCGCGTGAATCTGACCCTCTCCCAGAGGGAGAGGGTGGATCTTCCGCAATTTCAGTGCTCCTAGGAGGGGAATTCTCGTAAGCGCGACGCCCTCAACGCACTCCCGAGTCTCAGTTCGCTCAATTGACTCAATAACGAGTACGTCACCGGCGTAACGATCAGCGTCAACAGCAGGCACAGCGTCTGCCCGCCGATGATCGTCACCGCAATGGCGGAGCGTTGCGCTGCACCGGCACCGTTTCCAATGGCCGTTGGTATGAGGCCTCCGATAATAGAAAATGTTGTCATCAAGATGGGACGCAACCGGACCTGACACGCTTCGAGAACGGCGTCACGAAGAGGCATACCCTGGTCGCGGAGTTTATTGGCGTAATCGATCTGAAGAATTCCGTTCTTTTTGACGATGCCCAACAGCAGCAGCACGCCCAAGGAACTCCACAGATTCAGTGTTCGTCCCGTCAACCAGAGAGTCAGCAACGCAAACGGGATCGACATCGGCAAGCTCATCATAATGGCCAGCGGATGCAGCAGGCTGTCAAACTGCGCGGCAAGCACCATGTACATGAAGATACATGCGAGGAGAAAAGCGATGATCAGGCTTTTATTGGTGTCATCGAGGGTTCTTACAGTACCTGAGAACCGGCTCGTGTAGCCGGGTGGCAAGCCCACCTTTCTTATCGCCTCGCGTACTTTTTCCGCGGCTGCACCAAGGGCTATGTCGGAATTGAGGTTTGCTCGGACCGCAACTTGGAATTGGCGGTTATACCGGTTGATTCGGCCGGGGCTCAGGCCGCGTTGAACCGTCGCGATATTATCCAGGCGAACCTGGCCCACTTTTGTTGAGGGAATCATCAAACGTGCAAGGACCTTCGGATCTTTCTGCTGCTCGGGCAACAGTTGCATTGTCACTGGATACTGTTCGCCCGCCTCCTTGTACGTCGATATCTGATCCTCACCGGCAATCATCAGCCGGACTGCAGTTGCAACATCCGCGGCACGCACGCCCAAATCGGAAGCGCGTTGACGGTCGATCTGTATTTGGAGTTCCGGACTGTTGATGTCCAGATCCATGTCTACATCCGCAAATCCCGAAGTCCCTTTCAGCTCGGTATGGAGCTTTCTCGCATATTCCCCGACTTTTTGCAGATCCGGGCCGAGCATTCGCACGTTGATTCCGGAGTAGCTCTCGCCTTCTCCGAGCGCGGAAGGCCAGTTTACGCGCGAGCGAATGCTCGGGTATTGAGCCATGATCTTCCGGATGTTTTTGGCGACATCTTCTTGCGTGAAGTCGCGTTTGGAGATATCAACGAGTCGAATATAAGTGTGTGAATGTCCGGATTTCTCGACGCCGACATAGGGATTGACGAACTCAACCCCACGTACTTGCTTTACCTGCTCGGCGATCTCGGTCAGTATCTTTACATTCGCTTCAAGCGACGTGCTGATCGCCATATCGATATAGAGCGTCAATTCATTCTGATCGTCTGCCGGGATCCAATCTCTGCCAACACGTGAGTTGAGGGGGATTGACGTTGCAAAAATTGCCAAGGAGAAGACTGTAACCGCGAATCTGTGGTCGAGAGACCACGCCAGAAGCCAACCGTACTGTTTCGAAAGCCAGTGGAAAAACCCTACTTCTCGGGAACTATGTTTCTCTTCGCCCGCTTTTGATTTAGAAGGCTTCAGGAAGAGCGAGCTCAACATCGGCGTCAACGTGAAACTGACCAGCATGGAAACCATGACGGAGAAGGCCATTGTCCAGCCGAATTCGTTGACGTAGCGCCGGGCATAGCCGGTCATAAAAGCTATGGGAACAAAAATGATGACGAGCGAAATGGTAGTCGCCACGACGGCCAGCGTAATCTCTTTGGTAGCGTCGATTGCCGCCGTCTTCGGCAACTCGTATTTTTCTTCGATGAATCGAACTATGTTTTCCAGCACGACGATCGCATCGTCGATGACGATGCCCACCGCGAGCGTCAAGCCGAGCAACGTCATGTTGTTGAGGGTGAAGTCCATCGCTCTGAGCAGCGTGAACGTGGCGATGACGGAGGTTGGAATCGCAAGCGATGCGATCACAACCGATCGAAGATTACGTATGAACAGCAAGACGACCAGGCTTGCCAGCAAGCTGCCATAGAGCAGGTGTTCTTGGAGTGCAGCGACGGAAGCGTTGATGAAGATGGATCTATCCGCAATGATCTTCGTGTCTACGCCCGGCGGCAAGCTTCTTTTGATTTGGTTAAGCCTTTCCTTGACCAGATTAACAATCGCAACTGTGTTCGTACCGGACTGCCGGCGGACATCGAGCCGTACCCCTTCTTTGCCCTCCACCATATTCCATGTGTTCGGCTCCGCAAAACTGTCCTCAACCCGCCCGACATCGCGTAATCGGATAGGGGATCCGTTGACATTTGCGATAATGATGTCGGCAAACTGGCCGACGGCATCCACGCGGCCAAGGGTCCGCACACCTTCTTCGCTCGCACCGCGAACGATGCGGCCTCCCGGAATCTCAACGTTCTCACTTTGTATCGCACGTTGAACCTGATTGATGGTGATGCCGTACGCATTCAATTTCTCGGCGTCAAAGAAAAGGCGGATCTGGCGCGGACGTCCTCCACTCATTGTCACAGTACCGACGCCATCCACTGTCTCCAGCACGCGCCGGATCTGCTTGTCCGCAATTTCAGTCGTTTCGCGAAGGTTCTTGTCGCTGACGACAGAGATGGTCAGCACAGGCGCGGAGTCAGGATCGGCCTTCTGAATGACTGGCGGGTAAATGTTGGGCGGAAGATATCGCAGAGCGCCGGCAACTTTCTCGCGGACGTCCTGGGCTGCGCCTTCGAGATCACGTTCGAGAACGAATGTGCAGGTGATCCTGGCCGATCCTTCCGAGATTTGCGCGCTCAGTTCGTCCAGACCACTGATCGTGTTTACTGCCTCTTCGATGGGCTGCACGACCTGCGTCGCCATTTCCTCAGGCGTAGCACCCGGCAGTTGAATGCTTATATTGACCGTGGCCGGGTCTGATCGCGGAAAGAGATCGACGCCCAGATCGCGGAATGAAAACACGCCCAGGACAACGAGGAAACTGATGAGCATTAAAGCGAAGACCGGACGTCTTACGGAGAGTTCGCTAATGGTCATATGAGATCAAAGCATTCCCCTTCTCCGCTCTAGTCCACGAGTTTAATTCTCGCTGCATCCTTGAGTACCTGGCCTTTGACAGGAACCCCGATCATGTCCCCGGCTTTGACTCCCGAAACAATTTCGATTTGCTCAGCCGACAGGTCGCCCACCTTTACTTCCTGCTCTTTAAGAACGTCGCCTTGAATGAGAAAGATTTTGTATATCCCGTACGAATACTGCAGCGCGTCTTGCGGAACAACCATGCCCGGATCGAGTTTTGCGGATGGTATGCGTGCTTTCACGAAGAAGCCGGGCTTTAGCAGGCCCTTGGCGTTTTCCAACAAAGCCTCGACCTCGAAGGTGCGGCTCTGGGGATCCACAGAAGGGTTGATGCGCGACAACTTTCCGGAGAACGTTCTATTGGGATAAGCATCCACGGTGACCTGGAGCCGATCTCCAATCTGAATCAATCCTGCCATGGTCTCGGGAATCTTCAGGCGAACCCGCAAGGGATCCACGCTTACAATAACCATTACGGGCGTCTGTACCTTCAAATACTGGCCGGGCGATACGACACGTTCCTTGATTTGGCCTTTGAACGGCGCGCGAATGACGGCATCGCGCAATTTCTTTTCGGCAAGTTCGACCGACGCCTTGTATTGAGGGAGCTGCGCGCGCAAGTTCTGTACGGACTGTACGGCCAAATCATAGGCCGCCCTGGCGGAATGCACGCGGGCGTCGACCTGATCGAAGTCCTGCCGCGGGATGAGCCTTTTCTCCAGGAGTTGTTGCGATCGCTTGTACGCTTCCTCGGCTTCTTTCAGATCAGCGGCGGCTTTCTTGACCTCGGCAGAATCGAGCACGTTCTTGATATCGTCGGAGTCTTCCGTTATGCCCAGGCGAGCGCGCGCCTGTTGATAAAGAGCGCGCTGCTGATCCAGCGCCAGCTTCAACTCGATGGTAGAGACATTGACCAGAGGTTGACCACGCTCTACCCGGTCGCCGACGTCGACCAACACTTCGTCGACTTTTCCGTCCACCTCAGAGCTGACCGTCACCTCTTCTAGCGCGAAGAGCGATCCTACCGATTCCACATTCCGCCGGAGTTCCTGGAGCTTGACCGGTATGGCATGCACTTGAACGTGTTCGTCGCGGGCTTCAGAGTCTGCTCGCTTGCCGGCGACACTATTGCTGCTGCATGCCGAAATGAACAACGTCAGAAGAAGGAATCCTGCGGTCAAAAATTTTGTTCGAACCGAATATGAAAGCATTGCAAATGGTATAGGCCGATGGAAGGTTACACACAATCTGCACTAGCTGCAATCTGAATTCGAGGCCCTCTCCCTCCGGGAGAGGGCCGGCGCCGCGAAGCGGTAGCCCGATTGGGCGAGGCCTCAAGAGAAGCGCCGGATGAGGGTCGCAGATCTGAGACGCTCACTCTAGAGCCTCGATGATCGCTTCCGCAAATTGGCTTGTTGAAGCCGTACCGCCCAGGTCGCGCGTAACCTTCTCGCGCTTAAGCAAGACCTGGTTCAGTGCGGACTCGATGCGGTTCCCCGCCGTTTCTTCGCCGATGTGACGCAACATCATGATTGCCGACAAAAGCAAGGCCGTGGGATTGGCTATATTCTTTCCGGCAATATCCGGAGCCGTTCCGTGTACCGCTTCAAATAGCGCGGCCTTCTCGCCGATGTTGCCGCTGGGAACAACGCCCAGGCCGCCGACGAGGCCCGCGGCGAGATCGGAAACAATGTCGCCATACAGGTTTTCCATCAGCATGACGTCGAACTGGTACGGATTCAGCACGAGCTGCATGCACGTGTTGTCGACAATCTTTTCGTCGTGTTCGATCATCGGATAGTTCACCGCGACTTGGCGGAAGCACTTCAAGAAGAGGCCGTCTGATTTTTTCATGATGTTTGCTTTATGGACGACGGTCACCTTTTTTCGGTCGAATTTCGTCGCGTACTCGAAGGCGAACACCGCGATTCGCGTGCTCGCCTTCTCTGTCATCACCTTGAGTGATTCCACAACGCCGGGAACAACCTCGTGTTCCAGTCCCGAATACAATCCTTCCGTGTTTTCACGGACGATGACGAGGTCCACATCTCCGAATCGTGACGGCACGCCCGGAAGATTTCGCACGGGCCGCAGATTGGCATAGAGATCGAGGACCTTGCGCAGACGGACATTCACGCTCTCAAACCCGCTGCCGATGGGCGTTTCGACGGGGCCTTTAAGGGCGACCTTATTGCGGCGAACCGATTCGACGACTTCATCGGGCAACGATGATCCAGCCAAATCCTGAGCGTGGCCGCCGACGATGTATTGCTCCCACTCGATGTCGACTCCGGCGGCTTCGACAATGCGCAAAACCGCTGCCGATACCTCGGGTCCGATACCGTCGCCGGGTATCAACGTCACTCGATGGGCCATGCTTGGAGCTTGGTAAGCCATAATCGATTTGTCAAGCTTTCTTCAAAATGGAATCTCTGAATCCCGCGTCAGCCGTGCATTTCCGCGTTCTTTCGTATGAACAGTTGCTTGACACCGCGTATGGCGTGCGATATAAAGCGCACCGATTGGTTGTATACGACAAACGTTCGAATCTTCGAGGAGGAGCCATGAATAAGGGCGAGTTAATTGACAAGATCGCGAAGGACGCGAAGATTTCCAAAGTCCAGGCAAGCAACGCTCTGAATTCCGCACTCGACGGAGTTGTGTCGACGCTGAAGAAAGGTAGCAAAGTGACCTTGGTCGGATTCGGTACCTTCTCGGTCAGCTCTCGCAAGGCGAGAACCGGCCGTAATCCCCAGACCGGTGCGCCTCTGAAAATTCCCGCCAAAAAAGTGACAAAGTTCGTCGCCGGCGCGGAACTGAAAAAAGCCGTCAACCGCGGCCGCTAGAATCTTTTTCGCAGCAGAAACTGACGGCAAAAAGACCTGCATTCCATAAATTGAAACCGGAAACTAGGGCAGCTGTCCAAGTCTGCTGAGGGTAACATCGACTCCAGGGAGCGTCCTGTGGAGTTCACATGGTCTGAAGCGGGAGTTAGAGGGTTACCCTAGTTTCTGGCAAAAATTCCCTACTGTTACCCCTCCCGCGGCATCGTTTTGCCAAGTTGTGTCAGACAAGTCATTGATTTATCTTAGAAGATCGTTGGCAAAAAGAATGCTGAACAGTGGCCATTCCTGTGAGGAGATTGTCCCGCAGGTGAGTCTCAGGACAAAAGCTCACAGAACAACAAGGAGGGAGGTTTCATGACCAGTCGTAACAGAGGATTTTCAGTTCTGTGCGTTGCATTGCTGGCAGGAATATTTGTCTTGTCGGGGTGCGCAACCAAGAAGTATGTACGCGAGCAAGTTCAAACCGCGCAGCCCGCGATTCAAGAAGCCCAAAATGCAACGAAAGAGAATGCCGAACGAATCGACGCGGTCGATAAACGCGCTCAGCAGGGAATAACAGCTGCCCAAAGCGCTGCTCAGACCGCCGATCAGAAGGCCGTCCAGGCGCAGCAGTCGGCGCAGACCGCTCAGAGCGAAGCGCAGACCGCCGATCGAAAGGCCGAGACCGCCAACGAAGGTGTGCAGCAGGCCAACAACAGAATCAGCACACTCGATACGAAGGTCAGCAGCATCAACTTCAACGACAACTATGCGCAAAGTGAAATGCAGACGGTGGTGTTTGCTTTGAATTCCGCGGCGTTGTCAGAACAGGCGAAAAACACTCTAGACCGGATTGCGAGCGATGTGGGCGACCAACGGTTCGGATACATGATCGAGGTACAGGGATATACCGACAACACCGGTGACGAACAATACAACATCGGACTCAGCCAACGCCGTGCGGAAGCGGTTGAGCGGTACCTCGTCAGTAAGAACATTCCGCTGTTCCGCGTTTCGATTGTCGGATTAGGCAAAGACAAGCCCGTTGCCGATAACAAGACTCGCGATGGCCGCGCACAAAACCGGCGTGTGGAAGTGCGCGTCTTAAAAGCAACCAGCTTCCGCCAGACCAACTGACGGCCGTCATACCTTCCTTCTTGGGGGGATTCGGGGACGCTGTAGCGGCGGTCTTATGACCGCCGCCGATCTTGAGGCTGAACATCGTCGCGGTCATCCTTTAGCGCTGCGCGCTATTGCGCTTGCGCTTCGTGAACCGCCGCTACAGTGACCCCTCCCTACTTCGCGTAGTATCCGTTCCGGGATTGGGTCAGGCGAAAGTGCTGATCGGTTGTGCGGACTTCAATGCGCCGGAACGAGCCATCCTTTTCGGGTTGGGACGACACGTAGCCGAGCGTGTACGAATTACCAACGTCGCGGCCGATCTGCTGGTACAAGGGCACAATGTCTTCGATACGTTTCGGGTAGACAATGCGTCCTCCGGAAACTTCCGCAAGGTCCTCCATGCGGTTGCGTACACCACTCAGGTACCGTTCCGGCAAGGATGAATTCGGAAAGACAACTTGGAGCCGCCGATATTCATCGGCGCCGAGACTGTTCACTTCAAGATTCCTGTCCGTATTGAACGCGATGAGGTACACCGGTATCCGCTGGTTGCGTGCTGTTTTTAACACTCTCTGGTACGGCCGATCTTCCTCTCGTTCCAGCAATCGATTCCTTGTCATCAGTTCTCTGTAGATGGACGTGTCGCGTCCATCCGTTAGAACAACCAGCGCCCGGCGGCCGGTGATCTTGTTGAATTCACGCCGCAGGACCCGGTCGACGGCGCCATAGAAATCGGTGCCGCCGATCTTCTGTGGATGAATCAATTGGGGAAGCGCCAGTAGCGCCTTCTGCCGGTCGCTGGTCCAATTCAACTGCTTGGCGAAATCAGTATCGAAGCTTGCGATGGCAATTCGATCCTGCGGCCGCAAATTTGCAATGAATCCCGCAACAGCGCGTTGCATGAGTAACCATTTGTCTTGGGTGCTGCCGCTCCGGTCAAAAAGTAGAAAAATGTTATAGGCCGTCGATACAGGGCCGAAGTAGCCGATTTGCTGGCGAATTCCGTTCTCATATATCTCAAAAAGTTGCTGTGGTAGATCGCTGATAATGGTTCCGCCCGCATCCTGAACAGTGACGTCGACAAATATGAACGGCACGTCAACTCTCAGCGTGTAATCGGGTTGCTGCGCTAAAAGCCACGCCCAGCTTACAAATGCAACTATTGGGAGTCTAAGAATGCACGGCATCGATGTGCTATCCTAACATCAGAGCCGGTCCCGTGGAGTCAACACGATCCAGAGGGAGTTTGAAGATAAACGTGAAGAATATTCTACGAACTTTGGCGATAACCGGGGTTGTGACTCTTCTGCTTGCGCCATTTACGGCTGCGACTCCCGAGTATTCCAAGAAAGAAAACAAGCAGTGTGTGTACTGCCATACCGGAGTCGGGAAACCGGACCTCAATGATGCCGGTAGGTACTACAAGGAGCATCACACGCTGGAGGGTTATAGAGAAAAAAGCCATAACACCCCTCGTTTTCATTTCTATCCGTAGTTTCCCTCTATAATTTCATTCATGAGAATTGCCGTAACGGGCTCGACCGGACTCATAGGCTCTGCGCTCGTTACGATGTTGACGAACGGCGGCCATGACGTGGTTCGGATGAGACGTCCTGCCGAGTGGGACCCAGACGCGGGAACCGTTAATGCCTCTGTATTGAACGGCGTTGATGCTGTTGTGCACCTGGCAGGTGAGAACATAGCCGAGGGCCGCTGGACAGCAACTCGAAAGACCCGAATCCGCGACAGCCGTGTTAAGGGAACAAAGCTGATTGCCGAGACTGTCGGAAAAATCGCCAGGCCGCCGCAGGTTTTGGTGAGCGCTTCTGCAATCGGATATTACGGCGACCGCGGCTCGGAAGTGCTCCGGGAAGACAGTTCACCGGGGCATGGCTTCCTTGCCGATGTCTGCCGCCAGTGGGAAGCTGGAACGGATACCGCAACGCGCAACGGTATCCGCGTCGTGCATCTGCGAACGGGTATCGTCTTAAGTGAGAGAGGCGGTGCGCTGAAGCAGATGCTACTGCCTTTCAAAATCGGACTCGGCGGGAGAATCGGTTCAGGCGAACAGTATTGGAGTTGGATTCTGCTGGACGATCTGACCTCGGCGATCGTTCACTGTATTCAAGCAAGCGGACTGCATGGAGCGGTGAATACCGTTTCGCCGTCGCCCGTCACAAACCTGGAATTCACAAAGGTGCTGGGACGTGTTCTGAGTCGGCCGACAATTTTCCCCCTGCCCGCCTTTGCCGCGCGGTTCGCTTTTGGTGAAATGGCAGATGCGTTGCTGCTCGCAAGCGCCCGAGTGGAACCCGCGAGACTTTTGGCTTCGCGATTCCTCTTCCGGCATAAAGATCTGGAGACCGCGTTACGGGAGATATTGCGAGTGTAAGGGGGTGTTGAAGTCACTTCCCCAGTATTTGTTGAGTTGCCGCCTCGAGCGCAGGTTTTTCCTGGAAATTCACGAAATGTCTAACGATTGTTCCCGTCTTATCGACAAAGAACATTGTAGGAAAGACACTGACGCCGCCGTAAGCCTGCTGGGTTTCCGCATTGAGATGAGCGAGTGTGAAGGTGAACCCGTATTTTTTCGCGTAATCTGCGCGAGCCTTGTCGTCGTAGGGTAGTTCAAGGACTTTATCCGCGTTGGCGCCCACGATCTTGAAGCCTTGCTTCGCGTATTTGTTATAAAGCTCCGTCAGAATTGGAGACGTTTTGACACAGGGAGGACAGTTGGTAAACCAAAAATACACGAGGTGCGGCTGGCCGCTGAACTGAGCCGAAGTGATCAGGTTGCCATCATATCCGGTCAGTGAGAATACAGGGGCCTCTTTTCCCGGCCATCCGGCGATCGTCCGTTCGAGCACTCTACTGAACTGCGGGCTCGCTTTAACTGCGCCGATATCGACTCGGGTGATCTCGCCGGTTTTTGGATTGCGCTCGATGAACTTCGGAACGCGCGGGTCCGCTTCCATGATCCGCAGAATGACGTCGGCCTCACCGGGCACTGTGAAGTTGAACTGTTCGGAAAGTTCCCGCAGCGTAGGAATATTCTTCGTTGCGGTGTTGTATTGGACGATGAACATTGGAATCTTGAAAAACGTGCTGTACAGCCGGTCCAGGACTTTTCGCTCTTCGGGTGTTTTGAAAACATTGTTATAAAGATCCGAAACGACGACGGCCCGCCCGGGCACTACATTGGCTTTAAGATACTCGACAATACGCGTTTCGGCGTTCGACGTTTGAAGTAACAAAGAAAGAACCACAGCACCTGCTACTTTGAGCATAATTCCTCCAGCATAGGCATTATCGCCAACTTACTCTCCGCCTTCCGTATTGTCCAGCCTTTGATTATGATCAATGGTCAGGGAAGCTGTAAGAAGGAGGATCATGGCTAACCACTATCACGACGAAAACGATCTGAAGCTATTGAAAGAAATATCGAGACTTGCGCCGCAAGAGTTCAAGGCTTGGGCGAATCTGGACGGAATCGTCGGTAGAGAAGATGGACGTATTCCTCGGAAATATCGCGAGTTGATTGCGCTGGCAGTGGCGCATACAACACAGTGCGTTTATTGTATAGAGGTCCATACGAAAAATGCGAAAAAAGCAGGGGCGAGCAAAGAAGAAGTTGTTGAGGCGGTACTTCTCGCCGCGGCGCTTCGAGCCGGTGGCGCTGCTGCACACGGGACGCTGGCGGTGAAATTCTACGATCAGGCGTAGGTGAATTGCATGAACAAAGACGACATCCAACTGCTGTACAGGTACAACCGATGGGCGAATGCGACGATTCTCAATGCAGTCGCGCCGCTCAGCATGGATGACTTCAGCCGGAAATTGGGGGGCAGTTTCCCTTCCGTGCGGGAGACGCTGGTTCACATTATGGGAGCGGAATGGATTTGGCTAAGGCGCTGGAAAGGCGTATCGCCGCCCGCCCTATTGAGCGCCGCAGAATTTCCGAACCTGAATTCGATTAAACACAGGTGGCCTGAGATCGAAGCCGAGCAAATGGAGTTCGTTGCCGGAATCACGGACGCTTTGCTTCAACAGCCCCTGAAATACGTGAACTTAAAGGGCCAAGTGTTTGAGTATCCCCTTGGCCGTGAGATGCAGCATCTCGTCAATCACGGCTCGTATCACCGTGGGCAAGTCACGAATTTTCTTCGTCAGCTCGGGGCTCAGCCCGTAGCGACGGATCTCCTGGTCTACTTCGACGTGGACGGCAAGCTGGCCTGATGCGGATCGGCGGTGGCATTCAGGGACGCACCCCGAATTCTTGTACTTCAGAATTCGGGGTGCGTCCCTGAATCCCCCTGCGCAGCCGCCTTGAATCCGCTTGTAAACGTGACGCGGATAAAGGTAACCTACGCCCTCGCTTTCAGCGCTGTTTGGCCAGCGAGGGCCGTGGAATTAAATCGAGGGAGGACGTATGAGTTTGAATGTAAAAACTCGAAAAGTCGGTGGCATGGTAGTCGTGGATATGTCCGGTAGACTCACGATTGGTGAGCCTGTACTTTTACTTCGCGAGACTCTTCGAGTGCAGGTCAATGATGGAGCGCGTCAGTTCGTCCTAAATTTGGGCGACGTTTCCTATATCGACAGCTCAGGACTGGGAGAGCTGGTTTCGGCCTACACCACGGTTCGCAATAAGCAGGGTGACGTCAAGCTGCTGAATTTGACGGCAAAGGCAAAGGACCTCTTGCAAATGACGAAATTGTTAACGGTCTTCGACGTATATGACGACGAAGCGAAGGCAATCGAGGCGTTAAAAAGCTCACAGACATCGGCATAGCGCTCCGGGCAGATTGGCGGAAGTGCGTGGGAGTCGAACCCACCGGACGCCAGTTCCCCGACGCCCCACAGGCTTTGAAGGCCAGGAGAGTCACCGGACCCTACTCACTTCCGGAACCGTTATTATAGGGAAATCATGACAACGAAGTACGAAATCCTGAAAAAGCGCCGCGTCAATCGCGCCAAGAAAAAAGCGCGCCTCAAACGGCGGGCCCAAGAACATTTCCAAACTCGTAAGGGTCAACAGACCGCTTAATTTATTCACACGCCCCCCGTGTTTCCACCTTATTCATTAGGAACCGCTGAGTGAGTTATGAGCAAGCCTTCGAAGCTCTGAAGAACGGCGATTTTTGCACTGCAGTAACTCTTTTGCAGAAGGCAGCTCTCGAAACGGGGTACACCTCCGATATCATCAATCACGCTCTGACGCTGGCGCTTTATCGAGCCGGGGAAAAATCCCGGCTTGCCGACATTGCTTTTCGTGTGGCGAATTTGCTCGTGGAGCACGATCCATCTTCGGCAATGGACTACTTTCAACGCGCCCTCATCGCTGGATTGGACGCCGAGCGGGTCCGGCATATAGGACGGATTTTCGAAAGCTGGGCGGTCTCCGCACCTCCGGTAGACCCGGTGCCCGTTGGAGCAACCGATCGGGTCGCGCATGTGGTGGGATGTCTAATGCCCGGTGCATCGTCCACCGAGTACATCAAAATGCTCGTGTCCGGCTTGAAATTACAGGGAATCGAATCGGCGATTTTTACGACAGAGTGGTCGGCCTCCTGGTTTTTTAATCCCGTTGGTCTGGCGCAGTCGCAGAACCCCGATATCGATGCCACCGTAAGTATTGCCTCCGTCGAAGGTGATTTCACAGAGCGCGCCGAGCGAATCGCTCAATCGATTCGTGAGTGGGGTACCAGGATCGCTTTTTTTCACGCCGATCTGACCGAGCAGATTACCGCACGTGTGGCAGCAATGCGTCCGGCGCCGATCCAAGTCAACGTGAATCATGGCGCTGAAATGGAGGCCGATTTGTTCGACGGCCGCATTTATCTTTTTCAGGCTGCGTCGGAGAGGACGCGTTTTTTGCAACCGGCCGAATGGATTCCGCCGGCATCGGATATCGAAACCCGCCTGCGAACAACTAAGCCCGTCACATTGCAAAGCATGGGTCTGGAATCGGCGAGCACGATTTCCGCAACCTTTGGCAATTTACGCGAGATGGCGGGAAACGGATATCTAAGAGCTCTTTCTGAGATCATGAAGCGATTCCCGAAACACTTCCATATCTTTGCTGGCGAGGGGACCGTAAAACCGATCCGGTCACATCTTCACTCTGGGGGAGTGTTACCGCGGGTCCGATTTCTGGGACATATGGCCGATGTTGCTCCGCTGTTGGGGCTGATCGATGTTTATCTGGCGTCATTCCCACAGTCTGATTCCCAGAGAATTCTTGACGCCATGGGAGCGGGAAAACCCGTTGTCGTTTTGAAATCTCCTCCCGGTTCTGACGACACCTGCGGAGCTGAACTTGTCGGTGTGCGGGAGCTGATCGCGCGGGGTGAGGCCGATTACGTCGACATTGCCGATCGCCTGTTGCGCATCCCCGCCTTCCGCGCCGCTCAAGTACAATCCATGCTTGATCGCTTTCGCCTGGAATTCCGTCCGGAGCGCCTCGGCCAGCGCTTTAAACAGTTCATCGGGAAAGTGAGAGGGATTAGCGATACGCCACTATAAACAGGCGGCGGAAAGGAAACAGAATCTTCCCGTCCGGGCGCGGTTGATAGGCCTCGCGAATCCGTTTCGAATATTCCGCCAAGAATTGCGTACGATCCGACTCTGTGTCGAACGCCTCCAGGAACGCGCGTAATCCCGATCCCTTGTACCACTCGACGATTGCTTCGGCATTCGGCAGAACGTGCAGATATTCGGTTTCCCAAATGTCGAGGCGCGCGGATTGCAGAGCGAGCAGATCGTAGTAAAAATCCCGCGGATGGGCATGCCATTCTTTCACCTGGGTTCCTGGAGATGCGATCTCACGCATCAACACCTGTGCGGGCGAGTTCAAGTTACAAGGAATTTGTACAGCGAAGGCGCCTCCAGGAATGACTCGCTCCAGAACTTTAGGATACAACGATGCGTGGTTGGGCACCCATTGAAGGGCCGCATTAGAGAACACGACGTCGAACGTTTCGCTCGACGGGTTCGATGCCCAGCGGGTGATGTCCTGGATAATCCAACGATACTGCGGCTGCCTGCGGCGAGCATCTTCGATCATTGATGCTGAATCGTCCAGACCGGTAATTTCGGCGCCGGGCCATCGTTCAGCAATGACTCCTGTACTGTTCCCTGGACCGCATCCGAGATCAATCACCGTTCGGACATCCGCCAAAGACACGCGCGCGGCCAGATCGCGGCATGGCTGCGTGCGCTCGTCTTCGAATTTCAGGTATTGGTCGGCATTCCAAGTCGGCATCTCATCTCCCATTATGATCGAGATTTTGCCCGATCCTGAACCCCCCAATGACTTATGCGGTTGGACGCAGTTACAATGACAGCCGTGAGAAAACTGCTAATCCTGTCCTCGGATACCGGGGAAGGACACAACAGCGCGGCGGCGGCCATCGCAAACGCAGCCAAATCCGCGGGATTCGCCACATCTATTCGCAAGCCGCTCGAGGAATCCACGAAAGTCAATCGCTGGCTGGCTGGTTTCTACAACACGCTCTTGACACACCGGCCGCAGTGGATGGGTTGGTACTTTTGGATGATCGACAGCGTACAACCGAACGAGCGCGATTGCTTTTATTCCAGAGTGCGGGGATATATTTGCCGATTTATCAATTCGGAAAATCCCGACATCGTGCTGTCTGTGCATCCGATGCTGAACCATTTTCTCCAACGCTTCATCAAAGAAGAAGGGCTCGGGATTGCCTGTTACACACTGGTGACGGACCCTTTTCCGCCATTCTGGCGAGGATGGTTCTCGCCATACGTCGACCGATATTTTGTTCTGACAGAGGAGGCACTTCAGGCTCTGACCGCGAGCGGGATCCCATCCGGGCGAATCGAACGTGTCCGAATGCCGGTAAGATCTCGTTTCCTTCCCGCGATGATGAAGGAGATCCGCGATCTTCGTGCCACACTGAAACTGGATGACGCGAACATCATCCTTATTAATGGAGGCGCGCGCGGCGGCGGGCCGCTATTGAAGATTTATCGAAGCGTTCGGAGCGCTGCCAGCGGCGCGAACATTTTGATTGTTTGTGGAAGCAACAAGCGTCTGCGCTGGCGCATTGCGCGCATGCACCATCCGCGGACGCGGACATTTGGTTTCCTCGACGACATTTACCGCTACGTTGCCGCCGCCGACATCGTCATAACAAAGCCGGGAGCGTTGTCGACTTATGAGGCTCTTGCGTGTCACGTTCCGGTACTTCTGACGGGTTTGTCCTCTCTGATGCCGCAGGAATCCGGTTTGTTCGATGCAGCCGTGCACTATGATTTCGGCTTCGCCGCGAGGACGTTTGACGAGCTCGAGGCAATTATCGGGAAAGGCGCTCAGGAGTGGGCTCGAAGACGCCCAGCGATTTGCCGATTTTACGAGCGGACCTCAGCCGACCTTCTGGAAAGGATCCAACCCGCGCATGCCGCACCCTAAAAACGTCTTTCTGACCGGAGCAACCGGGTTCATCGGCAGCCATCTGACGGCGCGCTTGTTGCAAGATGGTTGCCGCGTGACAGCTCTCGCGCGGTCCTCGAAGAATGTGTCCGCAAGAGAGCGAGTGGAAACAATCCTCGGTGCGGCCGGTGTTGCTCGGTTTGAAGATCTTCGTGTTCTGGAAGGCGACATTTCCCTGCCTCATTTGGGACTGAGCGATGCCGCGCGCGCCGAAATTAGATCTTGTACAGAAGAGGTGTGGCATTGCGCAGCTTCTCTCTCGTTTGAGCGGCAGAATCGAGCTGAAATTTTTCGAATGAACGTTGACGGAACGCGCCACGTCCTGGATCTTGTAAAGCAGTTGCCAGGGCGGCGCTTGCAGCACGTGAGCACGGCTTATATCGCAGGCAATCGATCCGATTTGGCACTGGAAACGGAAATCGATGTCGGCCAATCGTTCAAAAATGCCTATGAAGAATCGAAGTGCCGCGCGGAAGTTATGATTGCCGCGGCGCATCAGGCTGATGCCGTCCGAGCGTCGATATATCGGCCCAGCATTGTCATTGGGGATTCCAAATCGGGGCGCATCACCCATTTCCACGGCGTTTATGCTTTCATTCGAGCCTTGTGGACTGCGCTCGAACACTTGCGCCGCCATACGCCCCATCTTGATTTCATAAAACTGCCGCTGCGCGTTCTCGGAGTTGAGAACCAAACGCTCAATTTTGTTCCGATCGATTACGTGGTCGACGGAATCGTGGAAATTTCACGCAGAACCGACAGCAACGGCGGTACGTATCATTTGTCAAATCCGGTACCAACGGAGAACCGCTTCTGGCTTCCGAACATTTGCCGCATCTTGCGTGTTGAGGGAATTCAGCTCGTCGGACAGAGTTCATTTTTGAAATCGCCGATGACAAAATTGGAATCGCTCTTTCAAAAGCAGATGGCGTTCTACTATCAATATCTGCAAGGAGAACCTCGCTTCGATTGCCGCAGGGCGCTGGAAGCGCTGAGGAATACAGGTATTGAGTGTCCACGGGTGACGGTTGAGTTCATTTCGAAGATGGCCGGTTGGTACGTGAACTTTCTCAATGCGAGTGCTTGATCTGAACGCGCCTCGCAGGGAGGAGAATCTGCACGTGATATCATTCCTTTTAGAATGCGCAAAGTTGCCGTCGTGGACGACAATGCGGACAACCGTCTGATCATCCGAACGATCCTGGAGGACAAATACGAAGTTATGGAGTTCTCCAATGGAATTGAAGCGATAAACGGGTTCAGGAAAGACAAACCCGACATAGTCATCCTCGATATTTCTCTTCCGGAAATGGATGGAACCGAGATTCTCCGCCGCATTCGGGATGATTCTGAACTCCACGATCTTCCTGTTGTCGCGCTTACCGCACACGCGATGGTCGGCGATCGTGAGAAGTACCTGGCGACGGGTTTCAACGACTACATTGCCAAACCTATCCTGGACATGAATATATTGTTTTCAACAATTCAACGCTGGGCTGCTGGTACGTGATTTGCTCCGCCGGCTTATATGGACCGGCAACCGGTTCGAGTCCTGCTTATCGAAGACTCGGAATCCGACTACCTCCTTACTCGCCACCTGCTCGGTTCAATCGAGAACCAAATTTTCGATTTGGAGTGGGCGTCTTCCTGGCAAATGGGTATCGAGGCGATTCGTCGCGCTGGCCACGACATCTGTTTGCTCGATTACCGGATCGGCGGTGGTAATGGTCTGGAATTGCTTCGGGAAACGCGTGCAGTCTCCCAACACTTTCCGGTAATTCTCCTAACCGGAGTTAGCGACTATCGCCTGGCCGTTGAAGCCATGCAACTCGGCGCAGCGGACTTCCTTCTCAAAGACCAGCTTACACCGCCACTGCTGGAGCGCTCGATCCGGTATGCGATTGCGCAGGCTCGCTCGCTCGAAGAATTGCAATGTCAAAGAAACGGACTGCGGGCTTCCGAACTTCGCTTTTGGTCGGTCGTTCAATCGGCGGGCGACGCGATCATCCTTACCGATGAGTACGGTAGAATCGTTTTCTGGAATCTGGGAGCGGAGACCATCTTTGGTTATCGAGAAGACGAAGTCATCGGAGCCTCCATCGAGCTGCTCGTGCCGGAAGCCTATCGTGAACGGCATCGCATCGGATTCGAGCGACATCGACTTACAGGGCGATCCCAGCTGGTGGGAAAAACGATCGAACTCGAGGGAATGAAAAAAGACAATTCGATCTTTCCGATTGAACTGTCGCTGGCGTCATGGACGAGCGGTGAAGGCACGTACTTTACGGCCATCATTCGCGATATCACTGAAAGAAAGCGTTCCGAAGAATTTCGCCGGTCTAAGGAGGCAGCCGAAGAAGCCAACCGAGCCACGAGCGGCTTCGTTGCAAGGATGAGTCACGAACTGCGGACGCCGCTGCACGCGATTATGAGTTTCACGAATCTTCTGCTGGAGAACAAAGGAAGCAATCTAACGGCCTCGAACATCGATTTTCTCGAGCGGATTTTGGTAAACGCGAAAGACCAACTTCATCTGATCAACACAATCCTTGATCTTTCCAGAGTAGAAGCAGGCCGCCTCGAGCTGAATATCGTTCCTGCAAGTCTTGATTCGGTCGTGAGCGAGGTTGTCAAGCAGTTTGAAGGCGAGCGGCGAAACGGTAAGGTTGAGATCGAAGTTTCGATTCCAGGGACGGTGACACCGGTTTTGACGGATAAGAACAAACTCAAGCAAGTATTGATAAACCTGATCGATAATGCTCTGAAATTTACCGAGGAAGGAAAAGTGAAAGTGGAGTTGATTGTGAATCCGATCGACTTTCAACCTACTCGGATCGATATCAGCGATACTGGGATTGGAATTCCGTCCGGTCACCTCCAGAAGATTTTCGAACCGTTTCTCCAACTCAGAACAGAAGCGAATTTGCGATCCAGCGGGAGCGGATTGGGTCTTTCGATTTGCCGTTCGCTTTGCGATTTGCTGGGCCTCCAGCTTCAAGTGCAGAGCGCTCCCGGCAAAGGATCCACGTTCAGTGTCCTTTTTCCCGCCGATGGATCGCCCTCTGTTTGGAAAAGGGCAGGGTAAAACCCCCCTTTCGGGAGGAGGGTGAGGAGCACTCCGGAGACACCCGGTGGGTCTGTAGGTCCACCATCTCCAGTTTTCAGTCCGAGAAGACGCGCGGTTCCTCCTTGTAAGACAAGCGGCGACAGACTCGTAACAAGCACTACACAGAGACACTTACGGTTGTCGGTTTCGCCATAATCTCTCGATCTGCACAACTGGAACTCTCATTGCACCCCTCTACGGAAACCGCGGCGTACCTGTAGAGAGCGGCATGTGCGCCCAGCGGGAACTTAAAGAGTGGAGGGTAGGCATCTTAAATGAGTAAGCGATCGATCTTGGTTGTTGACGACGATCGAAGTGTTCGCAGCTACCTCTCAGATTTTCTGACATCGTGCGGATACAGCATCGAATGCGCGGAATCTGGAGACCAGGCAGTGGCGCGCCTTTCCGCTGGTTACATACCTTCCCTGATAGTTCTCGATATCGTCATGCCCGGCATCAACGGCATCGAGGTTTTGGAAAGTGTAAAGAAAATCAATCCATCCATTCCCGTCATCATCCTTTCTGCGGCGGGACAAACGAAAACGGTTGTCGAAGCCATGAAAATGGGAGCGGCCGATTTCCTCGTCAAACCGTTCGAAGAGCAGGAGCTCGAGTTGGCTATCCAGAATGTGCTTGAAAAACAAAAATTGAAGGAGGAAGTCAAAACCCTAAAGCGCCAACTGGATTCTTATGTGGACGCGGGTAATATTCTCTCCACCAATCCCAAGGTTCTCCGCATCAAAGAAATTGCCAAGCAAGTAGCGGATACGGATGTTCCTGTACTGGTTAGCGGTGAATCGGGTGTCGGCAAAGAAGTGCTGGCGCGATTTATCCATGCGAATTCGTCTCGGCATGACAAGCCTTTCGTCAAGGTGAACTGCGCAGCGCTGCCTGACGACCTGCTGGAGTCGGAACTGTTCGGCTACGAACGGGGCGCATTTACAGGTGCCCTCAACGAAAAGCCGGGAAAGTTTGAGCTTGCCGACAAAGGCACAATCTTGCTGGACGAGATCGGCGAGATGACGTCGCACCTTCAGGCGAAACTTCTACACGTCCTCCAGGACTCCGAATACACTCGCCTCGGCGGCAAGCGTACAGTTCGCGTGGACGCGCGCGTTCTGGCTTCGACCAACGTGAATCTGGAAGAACATGTCGGGAGTGGAAAATTCCGCGAGGATCTCTATTTTCGGTTGAACGTGATCCGGGTCGACATTCCGCCCCTTCGCGAGCGCCGTGAGGACATCCCGATCTTGTGCAATTATTTCCTTTGCAAATATCGCGATCGCTACAAGAGCACGATCGACGAAATTGTTCCAAGCCTGATGGATTCTTTCCTGCGATACGACTGGCCAGGCAACGTTCGCCAGCTCGAGAATGCGATAAAACGGTATCTCATCCTTCCCGAGATGAATGTGAATCTTTCGGAACTGAAAGAGCAGCAGACCAATCCTGCATCAGTGCCCGTGAAACCGAAAGAAGACAGCATGTCCTTGAAAGACGTCGGAACACGCGCCGCTGAGCAAGCAGAAAAGGAACTTGTCTTACGCGTCCTGGAAGAGACGAGCTGGAACCGCAAGAAGGCTGCGCGGCGGTTGAATATTTGCTACAAGGCATTGTTGAATAAATTGAAGCGCTGGCAAATTGACAACCGGCATAGCATCGGCTCGGCCGGCCGTTCCCCTGCAGGCCGGGATTTCCAAAGTATTCCGTTTTGACAAAATTTTGAAATCGGACGGGTTGAAATTCGTCCGATTTTAAAATTTTTCTCCTTCCCTTCGCACACCCCCCCATTCACAAGTAGAACAGCCGTTCTCACCGCCGGCGCTGTAATTTATTGAAAAGCGCAGAGTTCTCTTAAGGCAATCTTCTTGCAACTTTTCTCACGAGACGAAAACAGGAGACATGATGAGATTTACCATCTTCTTCGCAGTTGTTACCCTTGCGGGTTTCATCGCATGCGCTTTTGCACAGCGTCCGGCAATGAATCCTGTCACACGCGCCTATGGCGAAGCCGAGTTCAAGCTTGGTCCGGACGACGTCGTGGAAGTGTTTGTTTACAAGGAGCCGGAGCTCTCACCAACAGTTGTAGTCCGACCGGATGGAAAGATCTCGTTGCCCCTGATTGGCGAATTGATGGTCAACGGCAAGTCGGCGCTCGAACTCCAGCGGGAGGTCACACAGAAGCTCGCGCAGTACATCGCGGAGCCGAGCGTGAATGTCATCGTCAAGGAAGTCAATAGCGCGAAGGTTTCGGTGCTCGGCGAAGTGAAGACCCCGGGAATGTACAAAATCAAGGATCGTGCCACGATCCTGGACGCGGTTGCGCTCGCAGGCGGCTTCACCGAATATGCGAGGCGCGACAAGGTGACCCTGATCCGGATTGAGCCGAATGGGCAGCAACACCGGATTCAGATCAATGTGGAGGATCAGATTAAGGGCCGAAAAGGCGACCTGTTCTACATCCTGCCGTACGACAAGATTTACGTGCAGTAAGCCTCGGTCGGGATCCAAGAACTTGGTATCGTATGAAGACACTTGTACTCGTCCTTTTCCTGCTTTGGCCGCTGGCCTGCCTTTACGCGCAACAAGCCACCGTTGGGATTCCGGGCTTCTCAGTTGTTGCGCCATTAAAAGTTGCTACAGGTACCGACGGCAATTTCCTCGTTGACCGCACACCACCGGCGGAGCGTTTGTTTTTACTGTCGCTCCCCCCAAGTGTCCAGCTCCTTGCTCCGGCTGCGAACCCGCAACGGCTCAAGGATGGCGTGATCATGCTGACCGTGCCGAAACTAGCGTTTCAGAATTACGGCCCGCGGCACGAATTAACCATAACGTACGTTCCCGAAATAGAAATGTTCCGGCAGAACAGCGACCTGAATACGTGGAATCATGATGCAGCGTTCACTTTCGGTTATCACGTTTCGCGGCGCATCAAAGTCTCCGTAGGCGATTCCTTCATGACATCGAACGACCCTGCGACCGCATTACAAAACGTGTTTCTTCTGCTGCCGCGCAGCCAATACCGGGAAAACGGATTTCGCGGTGTAGTCGATTTCCAGGCGTCCGGCACGACAGCTTTCGAACTTCGATACGACAGAACCCGCGCTACTTACGGCCAGAAGACCGATCCATTTCAGACGCACAATCTGGATGCGATTGGGCAGGGCGTGTCTTTCGGGATGACTCGCATGTTCAGCCATACGCAGAGGCTGCGCGTGCGAGCTTCCCTCTACCGCTTCGAGCCGATTAACCGGGCGCAGGATGAAGACCGAGTTATCCGCCGTTATAATGTGCCTTTGACGCGTGCCCTGGAGCTGCAATACAGGATCCGCGTGAATCCCAGCACGTATATCAATTTTTCTGGCGGAGCCACCGCGGCTGCCAGAGGCCTGACCTATACCGTCGGGGCGGGAGCCGACCGGCGCTTTCGAAGCTTATGGGTGGGCGGCGGATTTTCCCGCTATCTCGCATTCACTGCGCTCGGGCCCACGCTTTTTGCAAACGGGCTGAACCCCTCCGGTTTTTATGACGCTCTATATTTAAGTGTGCGGGAGGAGCTGACACGGAAAAGCGTGTTCAAGTTCCGAGCCACGACTGCGCGAAGCTCGAATGACGGATTGATCGTCGGGACCAAGTCGCTGATGGGGAGCGCCCGTTTCGATTACCGTCTCAGCGACCGAACCGTGTGGTTTGCCACATTCGAAACGTTCCAGCAAAACAAAAACGAATTCGTCAGAACTGCTCTGTCGCGAAACCGTTTCATGGTGGGGATTGAATTCTCGTTTTCAGATGAGCGTGACCGCCGCACCAACCGTCTGAACGAGGACGGAAAAAACGTGCCTCTGATAGATCACCCCAAGCTGAGGGACACGTCGCAATAGGAGGATTTAATGGCAACTACTGGCGCCGGAAATTCTATATCGGTTTTCGAACTGCTTGAGGCACTGCGCCGACGGAAGGCTTATGTGATCGTGCCCGCTTTGCTCTTGACCCTGGGGTTCGGTTTGTATGCGTACACGCAACCCAGCCGTTACCGGGCGACAGCTCGCCTGGCTGCAGAACAGACCGCTACGCCTGACTATTTGAAACATGTCGTTACGCCCGCACCCAATGTGCAGGATCATCTGTGGACGCTGCGTGAAATGTTGTTCAGTCCCGCTGTCCTGGAGGAAGCGGCCAAACTGACGAAAGCAAGCCAGCCGGCGCGAGGGAATCTGACCGCTCGGGCTTTGGACGCTTTCAAGAACAATATCGATATCAAGCTGGACGGCGAGCGCACCTTCCAACTGTCCTACGAGAGTCCCAACCGTTACGAAGCGATGAATGTCGCCAACAAGCTGGCGGAACTTCTCGTTGAACAGGCGTCGATGAAGCACGAACAGACCAATGAAGAGACCGAGTCCGTTATCGCTACCCAGATCGAAAAACTGAAAAAGAGCCTCGAACAGCAAGGCAAGGAACTCGAAAATTACAAATCTCAGGTTGCTCACGCGCTTCCCGAGCATATTGACGACAACTTCAGAGTCGCCAACGAGCTCCAGTTTCAATACCAGGACCGGACGGCCAAGATTGCCGACGAAGAGGCAAGGAGGACGTCCATCCAACAGCAGATCCAGGATCTCGAAGCCAAGGGCGTTCTTGATGGACAAGACGTATACGAGAAGACACCCGCCGAAATCAAGTTGGACGAACTGCGAATAACCGAGAGAGAACTCGAAACGCGTTACAAGCCGGGCCATCCGGATGTGATCAAGATCAAGCGGCAGATCGAGGAAACGGAAAAAGCGGTTGCAGCTTTGCCGAAGAAAGGGCGAAGCGAGCCCAGCCCCACCTATCTGAAGTATGTTGAATTGAAATCCGAGCTGGAAGCGATCGGGCAGCGTATTCGGGCCTACAAGCAAGACCAGAAGGACATGTCGGCGAAGATCACCGACCTCACGAAGAAGATCGAATCCATTCCTCAACATGAGAGGGTGATCGGGGATATGAAGCGCGAGTACAACGTCGGCGAGTCGCAGTTCCGGGCGCTGCTCGATAAACAACTGGATGCGAAGCTTGCGCGCGGACTCGCATCTTCCGACACAGGCTTTGCGTTCTCAATCATCGAACCGGCTGGCCTTCCCACCAGGCCATACAGCCCTCAACGGCCGCGGCTCGTATTGATGGGCCTTGGCGCTGGACTTGGATTGGGCCTTGTTCTGGCATTCGTCCTGGAGCAGAACGATACGACTTTCGGTACGGTTGATGACTTCCAGTCTTTCACGAGCTTGCCAATCCTCGGCATCATTCCGAACATTCAAAGAATCAAACGCCGCAAGAGCGGCCGAACGAAGAATCCGATGATCATTGCGGAGCCGGAGTCTGTGGCGGCTGAACAATATCGTCTGCTCGCGCTCAAGATCCGGCAGCAATGCGAAACCGCGAATCTCAAGGTCGTCATGATCACCAGTTCTGCCGGAACGGAGGGAAAGTCGCTGACGGCGATCAATATCGCGGCCGCGCTCGCTCCGACTGTAGAAGGGAGAGTGCTCCTTGTAGAAGCCGACATGCGCAGGCCGCGGCTCAAAGAATATATCGGCATTACCGTTCCGCCGGGAAAGGGATTCCACGATCTGCTGATGAACCCGGCCGACAGTCTCGACAAGTACGTGCAGAAGACGAATGCGAACTTTTACATTCTGCCCGGCGGCGTGCCGTTGGCGAATCCTGTGGCTGTGCTGTCTTCGCCGAAAACGCGAGCTGTCTTCGAAAGATTGAGGCAGGAGTTCGCAATCATCATCATCGATGCGCCGCCGACGCTTCCGGTAGCGGACAGCCATATTTTGAGCGGTCTTTCAGACAAAGTCGTATTCGTGGTTCGGGCCCGGCAGACTCCTAGAGAACTGTTCCAGCACGCATTGGACGGCTTTGACGGCGCCAATCTGCTGGGAGCTGTACTGAATGACGTCGATTACCAGCGTACTCGCTACGCCTATGCGTACGAGTACTACAAGACGGCTGCATGACGAAGGTTTGGCTGTATTCCATCGCATCGTTCTTCTCCCTGGGTGTACTGATAGCCGCGCGGCATCTTGCTGGCGGGCCGGGCCCGCAGTTCATGGGCGAGAGCATCGGGCTGGTCATTGTTCTTCTGTCGTGCCAGATTTGCTTCCACCTGAACGGCGTCGATGAGCTGCTCGTCGATTCGAAGCCTCAAGTATTCATACAAAAGATTCTCAAATCCGCCGGAGCCGGACTGCTGATCGCCGCGTTTCTTTTCTATATTTTCCCGCGAGTGTCGCCCGGCTATGCCGCTGCCGCCGCTTCGGCGTGCTTTCTCATATTCGGCCTTGTGGTTTTGAGGCCGGTCGTCCGGTCGTTGAGTCACCTCGAGGATGAGAGAGGAATCGTGGTCGCCGGCTCGGAGGAAATGGCACGAAAGCTTTACAACGAGATCGTCCGGTCCGATGGGCCGGGCAATATTCGTGTTGTTGGATATGAAGACCTGGACAGATGTGTCCGCGAGCAGCACGTTTCACACATCGTGGTGGCCGACTCCGAAATCGGCCGAGAGAGTACGGCCGCGAGGACATTGATCGATTTGAAATTGCGCGGAGTTCGGATCGAAAGCGCTGTCGACTCGTTCGAGAAAGCAAGCCGGAAGATTTGGATCGAAGGTCTTTCATCGCAAAGGATCGTCTTTGGCTCGGGCTTCTGTCCATCGAAGTTCTCCCTCGGCTGCAAACGGGTTTTGGACATTGTGCTCGCATTCCTGGTGATGACCGTCACCGCGCCGTTGATGGCACTCATCGCAGCCGCCATCAAATTGGAAACACCCGGTCCGGCGATTTTCAGCCAAGAACGCGTCGGTCTGTTGGGGAAACGATTTACCGTTCATAAGTTTCGTTCCATGCGCCAGGACGCGGAGAGAAAGACAGGACCGACCTGGGCCAGGGAGAACGACGATCGGATCACACGCGTAGGAGCGCTGCTTCGACGGGCTCGCTTGGATGAGCTTCCGCAAGTGTGGAACGTAGTTCGCGGCGACATGAGTTTTGTTGGACCGCGCCCCGAACGCCCATATTTTGTCGATCTCTTGAAGAGCAAAATTCCGTACTACGATCTTCGCCATTACGTGAAACCGGGCATTACGGGCTGGGCTCAAGTGATGTATCCATATGGCGCATCGGTCGAGGACGCATATCACAAACTTCAGTACGACCTCTACTATGCCAAGAACATTTCGCTGAGGCTTGATCTATTGATTCTGCTGAAGACGATCAAGGTTGTTGCCTCACGGCGCGGAAGATGAGGATCGTCGGCATCGGTGGGGGAACCGGCCTGCCTGTACTGTTGGCGGGGTTGGCGCAAATCAGCAGCGAGCAAACTCCGCTCGATCTGACTGCAATTGTAACCGTCTCCGACAGCGGCGGCTCGAGCGGCATTCTGCGGCGAGCCTTCGATATGCCGGCGATGGGCGATATTCGCAATTGTCTGATTTCGCTTGCCGAAAAAGACTCCGTGCTGATGTCGGTTTGCCAGCATCGTTTTGAGAATCCGCAAAGCTTTGCGGGTCATTCTGTCGGGAATCTGATCCTATCGGCGCTGTATCAAATGTCGGGAAATTTCTCGGCAGCAGTACATCAGGCAGCCGATCTTCTCGGCCTCAAGGGCCAGGTTCTTCCGGCGACGGAAATTCCCGTGACGCTGTGCGCCAGCTACAAAGATGGTACAACCGCGAAAGGCGAATCGGATATTCCGAAGCCCGGCCGGGGAATCGCCCGCGTGTGGCTCGAGCCTGAAAATCCCCCTGCTGCCCCCGGTGTACTGGAGGCGTTGCAAGAGGCCGACGCGATCGTCATGGGTCCGGGCAGCCTCTATACGAGCATCATTCCCAATCTTCTCGTAGCGGGTTTCGCTGATGCGCTGAAGGCCTCACCGGCAATCAAGATCTATATATGTAACCTGATGACGCAACAGGGCGAGACCGACGGATTTTCGGCTGCGCACCACGTACGGGTTCTTCTTGATTACTTGTTGGCTCCCGTCGACATATGCCTGTTGAACTCTTCTGCCGTCGGCACGGCAGTTGCACAACGGTATGTGGAGTCCGGATCCGAGATCGTTACCGGGAGTCCTGAAGATGAAGATCAGATCCGCAGAAGCGGCGTCGTTCCAGTCGCCGCACCGCTTCTGAGCGATGGCCAAATGAAAGCTAGACATGACCCTGCGACGCTCGCGCTGCTGGTTGTTTCACTCGCGCGCGGCGTTGCCGGCGCGCAAGAGATCATATGTACTCAAGGGAACGGGAGGTAACATGTGCGGAATCGTCGGCTATACCGGCAACCGGGAAGTGTCGGGGGTGCTGCTCGATAGCCTGAAACGGCTCGAATACCGCGGTTACGATTCTTGTGGTGTCGCCATTATCGAGGAAGGGCATCCCAAGATCATCCGTTCGGTCGGCCGGATTGGAACGCTGGAAGAAAAGATCCGGCAGACCAATCCCACCAACGGCTCCGTCAAATGCGGAATCGGCCACACGCGCTGGGCCACGCACGGACGGCCGAGCGAAATCAATTCCCACCCCCACCGGGATTGTACGGGACGATTCTACGTTGCCCACAATGGCATCATTGAGAACTATCTTTATCTCAAGCACCGCCTGATGGCCGAGGGCCATATTTTCGCCACGGAAACCGACACGGAGGTCCTGCCGCACCTGATCGAAGCCTATTACGACGGTGACCTGGAAGGGGCCGTCCGCCGCGCGCTTGAGGATGTGGCAGGGGTGTATGGGATCGCCGTTGTTTCCAGCGAAGGCGACGGCCGCCAGATCGTGGCCGCGCGCAACGGGCCGCCACTGGTGGTGGGCATGGGATCGGGAGAAAACTTCGTCGCCTCCGACGTACCGGCGCTGTTGCCTTACACACGGAGCGTCGTCTTCCTCGAAGATGGCCAAGTCGCTGTCGTCTCCAGCGACAGAGTTCAAATCAAGAATTCACACGGTCATTGCATGTGCCAACCGGCGGAGACCATCAACTGGACGGCGGAGATGGCGGAGAAGGAAGGCTACGCGCATTTCATGCTCAAGGAAATCCATGAGCAACCGCGCGCCATCCGCGACACGTTACGCGGACGAATCGGCGCAGACGACACCGTAACTGTAGGACCTGAACTTGGCAAGGCTGACCTCTTGGCCGGCGTGGAGCGCCTTCAAATTCTCGGTATGGGAACATCGCTGCATGCGGCGCAGGTCGGAAAATTTTTGATCGAATCGCTGGCCCGCGTGCCCGTCGAGGTAGACAATGCCTCGGAGTTTCGATACCGGGATCCGATCATCACGCCCAAGAGTCTGGTCATTGGAATCAGCCAGTCGGGAGAAACGGCCGATACCCTGGCGGCCATGAAGGAAGCCCGCGAGAAGGGCGCCAGCCTTCTGTCGATCTGTAATGTCGTGGGCAGTCAGGCCGCGCGTCAATCCGACGCCGTATTGTACACGCACGCGGGACCGGAGATTGGCGTCGCCTCAACAAAGGCTTTCATAACTCAATTGACGGCGCTCTATCTCCTAGCCCTGGAACTGGCCCAGTTACGCCGGACCCTGCCGCAGCATGAAATCCAGCGGTACGTGCGGCAACTCCGCCACGTTCCGGATCAGATACAGAAAATCCTGGATCGGAGCCAGAGCATTGCTCAACTCGCAGAACGCTTTTGGCGATATTCCGACTTTCTCTATCTGGGGCGGGGCATCAATTGCCCGATCGCGATGGAGGGCGCACTGAAATTGAAAGAGATCTCCTACATTCATGCGGAAGGTTATGCGGCTGGTGAAATGAAGCATGGTCCGATCGCGCTGATCGATGCGGAGATGCCGGTAGTGGTGGTGGCGCCGCAGGACGCGGTTTACCGAAAGACGATGGGTAATGTTGAAGAAGTGAAAGTGCGGGATGGCATCGTCATCGGGGTTGCGACCGAAGGCGATCGTGAAATCGGCCAGAAGGCGGACCATACGGTTTACATTCCGGAAGCCGATCCGCTGGTAAATCCGATGTTATCGACGATCCCCCTTCAATTATTCGCTTATCACATAGCCGTGTTGCGTGGTTGTGACGTCGATAAGCCGCGCAATCTGGCAAAGAGCGTGACTGTGGAGTGAAGACGTATTCCCCTCCTTTGCGAGGAGGGGAATAAGGGACCTAAATTGAGGAGCACCCATAATGAGCACAATCGTTGAGACTGATGTCGATGTTAAAGGCGAAGCTTATTTCCAACTTGAAAACCGGATCAAATCCAAAACGGCCCGATTCGGCGTTATCGGGCTGGGCTATGTCGGCCTGCCTCTGGCGTTGACGCTCAGTGAGGCGGGATTCGACGTTACGGGAATTGACATCGACACCAACCGCGTCGATGCGATCGTCGCTGGCCGATCCTATATCACGGACGTCACAGATGAGGAACTGCAGAAGGCCACACGCGAAAAACGGCTTCGCGCGACGACCCATTTACCGGAGCTCCGGAATCTTGACGCCGTCAGTATTTGCGTGCCGACGCCGCTGCGGAAAACGAAAGACCCCGAGATGTCTTATGTCGTCTCGGCAGCAGACGCCATCGCAAGAGAACTGCGGCCGGCTCAACTCGTGATTCTGGAAAGTACGACATATCCCGGGACGACAGAAGAATTGGTCTTGCCTGCCCTCGAAGCACGAGGATTGAAGGTTGGCGAAGAATTCTTCTTGGCCTATTCTCCGGAACGTGTCGATCCCGGCAATCCCAACTTCAGTACGAAGGACATTCCCAAAGTGATCGGAGGCGTCACGCCCCGCTGCTCCGAACTCGCAGCCCTGCTCTACGGATCGGCAATGAAATCGATAGTCAGGGTCTCGTCTACGCGTGTTGCCGAAATGGTCAAGCTTCTGGAGAACACATTTCGCAGCGTCAATATTGCGCTCGTGAACGAAATCGCATTGATGTGCGCCCACATGAATATCGACGTCTGGGAGGTCATCAAGGGCGCTTCTTCTAAGCCGTTCGGCTTTATGCCTTTTTATCCCGGTCCCGGATTGGGGGGACATTGCATCCCAATCGATCCGCTGTACCTGGAATGGAAATCCAAGATCGATGGCTTCGAGTCCCGATTCATCGGTCTCGCCGACAAAATCAACAGCGGCATGCCTCGTTATGTCGTGACTCGGGCGATGGAATTGTTGAACGAACACGGGAAGGCGATGCGCGGCTCCCGAATTCATATTCTGGGTGTCACGTACAAGAAAGACATCAGTGACAGCCGCGAGTCTCCCGCTTTGGAAGTGATCAAAATTCTTATGGCGCTTGGCGCGAATGTGACCTATAGCGATCCCTTCGTCCCGTCATTGAGCGTGGAAGGCCACAATCTGAAAGCGACCGAACTCCGGGGTGACGGTCTTGGTTCGTGCGACATGGCGATTATCATCACGAACCACACGGACTTCGATTATTCGGCGATCGTGCGAGATGCACCGTTAGTTTTCGATACGCGTAATGCTACGGATGGGCTCAAGGCAGGCCATCTGATGAGACTCTAGAACCCGAAGGATAAGCACGGTGTGCCCGGCGAACCAGTCCTTACAAATAGCAAAAGAGGCCGCCGCATCGGCCCATCTCCAGGTTGAAGTCATCGACAACCTCGGCCGCTTCAACCAGATCGCCGAGGAATGGGACGGGCTTGTGGATCGTTCGGGTTTGGAGCGGTTGTTCCTGTCTCACGCCTGGCTTCAGACCTGGTGGGAAGCGTTTGCCGGACAAAGAGAACTTCACATCGTGACCGTCCGAATCGGCGGAGAGCTTGTCGGCGCGGCGCCGATGATGCGCTCGCGCGATCGCCTCTACGGAATAAGGATCGATTCCGTCGAATCCATATATAACCCGCACACCCCGCGTTTCGACTTCATCGTTGCCGACGGTCTGAATCACATCGTCTATCCGGCGCTGTGGAATCATCTCTCCCATTTGAACGCGTGCGACATGATCTTGTTAGCGCAGCTCCCGGAAGACTCGCCGACACTTCCGGAAATGGAGCGGCTCGCACGCGCAGAAGGTTGGTTTTCCGGGCAATGGATCGCGCCGCGATCGCCTTACATTCCGCTGGATTGTTCGCATGACGAATTACTCGGCAGACTGAAAGGAGGGTACAGGTACAACCTGCGCAAGCGATATGAGCGTCTGGGCAAACTCGGCACAATTGATGTCGAAGTGATTAGCGAAAGGGAGCGCGTCTCGGAAGCCACCGAGGACGGACTGAGAATTGAAGCGGCCGCCTGGAAGGGCAGTCAGGGAACTGCGATTATTTCAGATCCGGCGGCAACCGAATTTTATACGCGCCTTGCCGAGCGTGAAGCCGAGCTAGGACAGCTACGGCTCAGCTTCCTGCGCGTTGGCGGAAAACGCATTTCGTTCAGCTACATTCTCTGCAGCGACAGAAAGCTGTACGGAGTGAAGATCGGTTACGATCCCGAATATCACACCTACTCGCCCGGCAACCTGCTTCTCAATCTGATTCTCCAGGATGCATGCGCCGGCCGGCTTCGAGAGTATGACTTTCTGGGAGTGGACGATGAATGGAAGCTGGATTGGACCAAGTCCGCGCGGGGCTATCGATGGCTGTTTCTGTTTCGGAACGGATTGCGCCCGCGTTTTCTGCATTGCCTGAAATTCAGTGTCGTTCCAATGATCAAGTCGAAGTTAAATGGCCTATGTACATCCCTGCGTCGCCAAGTCTGAATCCGGCTCAGTTACTGAAGGGGCATTCGCAGTACTTGCCCTTTCCGCTTGGGTCTCCTCGCAAGCTGAACTTTTACGTCGCTCGGAACGGCATTTATCACCTGATGCGGTCGCTTGGCTCCAACGGCGGCGGCATCGTGCTGGCACCCGATTATCATCACGGCAACGAAATCGCCGCGATGAAAGCAGCCGGAGTGAAGCTGCGCTATTACCCGGTGAAGAAGAATCTCGATCTTGATATCGAAGCGATCGAGAGTTTGTGTGATGTCGAGCCGAAACCGCGGGTGTTGTACGTGACGCACTTCATTGGCTGGCCCCAGCCAATGAATGAAATTCACAGCTTGTGCCGAAATAAAAACCTCATCCTGGTCGAAGATTGCGCACTTTCCTTCATGAGTGACTTTGAAGGAAAGCCACTCGGAACCTTCGGAGCATACGCGGTGTTTTGTCTTTATAAGACATTGCCCGTACCAAATGGCGGGGTGTTGGTAGCGAATGACAAGAGTAGTTCGTTTGATCTTGCGGCTCATCGATGCCCGGCGTCATCCGTTACAGGTCCGATGTCGGAGCTGATTCTGCGCTGGATCCGATCGCGGTACGAAATTCCCGGCCGAGCCCTTTTTGCAATGAAACGCGCAACGGGGCGCATCCTCACGGCACTCGGAATTCACCGCATGCCTGTGGGAAATACGGGTTTCGATCTCTCGGCCGTCAATGTGGGGATGTCGCCGATCTCTCATGCACTCCTGCCCCGGTTTCAATATGAATGGATCAAGAGGGCGCGCCAGCGGAACTTCACGATTCTTCGCGATCGTCTGAGCGGAAAGATAGCCGTTCTCGAAAAGGATCTTGGTCTGGGCGTATGCCCCTTGTTCTTTCCGCTACTGGTTAAAGACAAGCGGGCCGCGGCCGCTGCGCTCGCCGGACGGGGGATAGAGACTGTGGAGTTTTGGAATCAGGGTGATCCGGAAAGTTACCGTAGCGGGTCGCATGCGGAGTTTCTCCGCCGTCACGTTCTGGAGATTCCGATCCACCAGGATGTGACACAGGAAGCGGCTGAGTATATGGCGCAGCAGATTCTCAAGCTGGGTGTGGGTTTAGCAGCCTAAGAAACCAATGATTGTCGAACGAATCCAATCCGCAGAAGAATTCTTTCAACTCCGGGATGAGTGGAACGCCCTCCTGAAAGCCAGCCGATCTCATTGTTTGTTTTTGACACACGAGTGGCTTTCGACGTGGTGGAAGCATCTTCGGGAAGGACGGCATCTCTCGATATTTGCGGCGCGCGAAAACGGACGGCTCATTGGTCTCGTGCCTCTTGCCGTGCGTCCGCCCCAATACGCGCGTATGATGCCGCGCATTCTGGAGTTCATTGCGAGCGGTATTATCGGTTCGGATTACCTCGACGCCATCATTGAACGGGGCCGTGAAAACCAGGTACTGCGCGGTTTCAGCAGTGAATTGCGTCGACTGGGATTGATGCTCCAGTTCACTCAGCTGCGGCGCCACGCCTGTATTGTGGCGGATTTGCCGGAGATTCTGCGCAGCGATCGATGGATCGCGTCAGATGCGACGATCAACGTGTGTCCATTTGTCGATCTGGCAAGTCATACCTGGGAAACCTATCTTGCAACGCTTGGTTCGAGCCACCGCTGCAATTTCAACCGGAGACTTCGCGCGTTACAAAAGAATTTCAACGTCCGTCTCGACAGCATCAACGCCGGAAATGGGGTTCTCAGTGCTTTGGACGTTCTAATGGAGTTGCATCGAAAGCGGTGGGATCCAAGAGGAAATTCCGAAGCCTTCTGCTCGCCATCGATCGTAGAGTTTCATCGGGAATTCATACAGCTCGCCGCCGAGCGCGGGTGGCTGAGGCTGCGCATCCTTTTCCTGGATGAGCGGCCTGCTGCCGCCATATACGGCTTTCGATTTGGCTCAACGTTTTACTTTTACCAATCGGGGTTTGATCCCAGCTACAGCAGGCACAGTATCGGTCTTGTGATGATGGGCCTGTCCATCAGGGCAGCACTTGATGAAGGAGCATCGGTGTATGACCTGCTCCATGGCGCTGAGGAATACAAATTCCATTGGGCTCGCAGTAAATGTGAGCTTGGCCGCCTGGAAATTCATCCGCCCCACACACGCGCGCGATTGTACAGACGGGCGATCGCCTTCAATCGCGCCGCCCGGCGGATGGCACGCCGAGTGCTTCAAAGAGTGTGAGCCATGCTTCGCGCTATTTGTAAAACTTCTCTTGCCTGGGCATACACGTGGACGGGCGCGGCCCTTCGGCTGTCGCGGCAAGCGCCTACACGAATGCCTTTCATTGTCTGTTATCACCGCGTGGTTGAGAATTTCACGCGAAGTGCGAGGAGCGCTAATCCCTCTATGCTGATCAGCACAGGGATGCTGGAGCGGCAGATCGACTGGTTAGCAAAGCGCTTCACGGTGCTTTCGCTTGACGAAATTGCATCTCGTCTGAATGGCGGACCGCCATTCCCGGAAAAACGACCGGCCGCGATCACATTCGACGACGGCTACAGCGATGGCTATCATTACGCCTATCCGCTGCTGAGGCGCAAAGGGATTCCGGCTGCTTTCTTTATCGTCACCGGTCTTGTTGGGACCGGCCGGCATCAGTTCTTCGACCGTTTCTATTCCTTGCTGAGGTGTCTCCATCGACGGGGACTGCCGCTGTCGCTCACAATCGAACGCGCGCTTCAAGGGAGGGGAACCGGCAGAGTATCGCTGAATCGAGTGTCCGGGAAGGACGAGCAACCGTTTGCTGTCATGACAGCATTTCTGAACACCTTTCCTCGACAGGAACTCGAAGATGCTGTCTCGGCGCTGGAAAGCCGCATCTCAATCGAGCCGGGTGTACTCGACGAATTTGCGCCTTTGAGCTGGGACATGGTCGAAACGCTCTACCGCGGCGGCATGACCATTGGTTCGCATACGAAATCTCACACTCTGTTGACGACCGAGAGCGCTGAGACCGTGAATAGGGAGTTGATCGAATCGAAACAGGTTCTAGAAGCCCGTCTGAACGCCCCCATCACACACTTTGCCTATCCGGATGGAAGGTTTACTCCGGACATCGTCCACGCCGTGGGGCGCGCAGGCTATCAATTTGCCTACAGCATCTGCAAGTCCGCCGATCCGAATCGGCCGCTGCTGACCATACCACGGAAAGTTTTGTGGGAGCGTTCCTGTTTGAATCCATTCGGAACCTTTTCTGCGGCGATCATGAATTGCCATGCTCATTGGGCTTTCGATCCAAACTGCTGTGAGCACGATCACTTTAGATTTAATGAACAAAGGATGGCATGACGCATTCGATTGACTGCGGATTGGTTCCCCAGGCGCGGCGATCGGCCAGGCCGGTTGCGACAGCGGCCGCAAGCGTCAGCCCCAGGATCGCCTTTGCGATCCTCATCTTGTTTCTGCTGGTCCTGTATTCGAATGTCGCGATTGCTTATCCACAACTGGCTGAATTGCGGCCCGCGCTGGTTGTCGGAATGGCAAGCCTCTTCATGCTGATCGTTGAGCTCGCCAAGACGAGGCAGAGCTTCCGGCTGAGCATGCCGCAGGGCATCCTGCTGATCGCTTTTCTTGGCGCATGCTTTGTTTCCAGCTTCGCCGCCTTCTGGCCCCGATATGCATTCGAGAAGACGGCGGATGTCGCAAAGATTGTCGTCATATATATTGTGATTGAGAACACGGTTACTTCCGTCGGCCAATTCCGCACGATTCTCACAACCATGGTGCTTGGAGGACTCTTTCCGGCCATCGGAACGCTTCATCACTACGCCTATGGGATTCTTCGTCAGGGCCGCGCGACCTGGATCGGCGTTTTCGCCAATGCCAATGAAGACGCGTATTCGCTTGTCATTTTGATTCCGATTGCTTTAGCGCTCGCGGTGGAGTCGGGATGGTGGATGCGGCTGGTGTTCGGCGGTATCATCGCGACATATCTTGTCGCGATTTTTGTCACGTACTCGCGAGGCGGTCTTTTGGGCCTGCTTGCGGTCCTTGCATTTGCCGGCTGGAAGCAAAAATCGCTAATGCTGCGCGGCCTGATGATGGCAGGTTTCGCCGCGCTTCCGGTGGTTGTCGGCATGTACTGGCAGCGGGGCGAGGGATTCAGTGACATCAGGCGTGATACGACCGTCAACCAGCGGATCGCGACAATGCGCGCCGGTATTCGGATGTTTGAGGCCAACCCGCTATTGGGTATTGGGCCGGCATGTTCTCTGTTCGCGTATCCGATCTATGTTCCTCCAGAAGACCACTGCGGATGCGAGCAACAACTCGTAGTCCATAACACGTTTGTCCAGGTTTTGAGCGAAGTCGGCATGCTGGGCTTTATCCCGTTCATGTCTTTCCTCGGTATTTCGCTGCTGCAGGTCCGGCAAATGCAGAAGGGAGTCCTCGGTACGTACAACGCGGCTATTGAAGTTGCACTCTGGGGTTTTATGGTGTGCAGCCTTTCAGGCGGGTTCACTTACACGTGGTGGCCGTACCTTCTGATCGCTCTTGCGATGGCGGCTAAGCAGATATCGCGTCCGGATGTTTTCGAACACTGATGCGGCGACACGATTCGACGTTCAAGCCTGCATTGATGTTAATGTGCGGCAGAGCCGTGGCGTTTGCAGTCACTTTTTTCGTACCTGCGGTTCTGGCCCGGCAGTTCTCGCAGACGGAGTTTGGTACCTATAAACAGTTTGTACTGATCACGGGGACGCTATACGGCATTGGCCAGTTCGGGTTGTCGGAATGCCTGTTTTATTTCCTGCCCGCCAATCCGGCGAAAGCCGGCCGCTACACTTTGAATTCTTTTGTCATGCTGGGCGTCATGGGATGCCTGTTCGCCGCCGCTTTGACGTTGAATGCGTCACGCGTGGCCCGCTGGGTCAATAACGAACCGCTAACTGCGTACATGCCGGTTGCGGGACTGTATCTGATCTTTTTCCTCATGGGAACGGTTCTCGAGATCACCATGATCAACCGTAAGAATTTCCGGTTGGCAACCGCCACTTACGTACTTTCGGATGTCCTTCGCGCGGCGTTTCTGATCCTTCCGGCGTTGATCACCGCCAGTCTTGGCTGGATGTTGATAAGCGCGGTTGTCTTTTGCGCAATGCGCGTGGCTGCGGCGATGGCGTATCTGCGAACCGAATTTGGCCGGGAACTGCGTTTCGATCTAGGGGTTCTTAGAGAACAGGCGGGGTATGCCATCCCGTTCTCGTGTGCTGTGATCGTTCAAATTATTCAGCAGAATTACCACCAGTACGCGGTTTCATGGCACTTCGACGCGGCGACCTTCGCGATTTATTCCGTTGGCTGCTTGCAGATTCCACTCGTCGATTTCATGTTTACTCCGACAGTTAACGTGATGATGGTCCAGATGGGGGAAGACCTGCGAGACGGCCAGGCGCGCCGCGTCCTGACGGTCTGGCTGGATACCGTGCGCCGGCTGGCTCTGATCTTCTTTCCGCTCGTCGGGCTGCTTGTCGTGAATGCGTTTTCTTTGATTACGCTGCTGTTCACGACGGCGTACGCGGCCAGTGTTCCGATTTTTATGGTCTGGTCGCTGTCGATATTGTTTTCAGCTTTTCCGACGGACGGCGTACTCAGGACTTTTGCAGAGAACCGGTGGCTTTTCATCACCAATGTTGTGCGGCTTGTTATGCTCCTGGCGCTGATGAACTGGTTCATCTTCTCGTTCTATTTGATGGGGGCCGTATTGATCACGCTGACTGGAATGCTATTGGCGAAGGTTATGCATTTGAGCCGGATAAAGATGCTGCTAAAGGTGAGCCTGGCTGAGTTACTGCCATGGAGGAGCCTCGGCGGCATTGTGATGGTGTCTATGGTTAGCGCTATACCCGTCATCATACTGAACGCCAAGCTGGACGTCCCGCTGCTGGTGCTCCTGCCGGTGACCGGGATGGCGTACATCGCTGTGTTTAGTTCGTTGGTTCTTTTGTTCGGACTGCTGAATGCCGAAGAAAGAGCCGCAATGAAGAGGAGCTTATATGTGTGGAATCGCCGGTCTGCTGAGCCTCGGCGACAAGCCGGTATTTGAGGAGGAAATCCAATCGATGTGCGATGCCATGGTGCATCGCGGGCCCGACGACGCCGGCTATTACGTTCGCGACGGCATAGCCCTGGGCATGCGGCGATTGAGCATCATCGATCTATCGACAGGACATCAGCCCGTCCATAATGAAGATCGATCGATTTGGGTTGTTTTTAACGGGGAAATCTACAATTTCAAATCGCTCCGGGCGGATCTCGAGCGGCAAGGTCATTGTTTCTACACGGGGACTGATACCGAGGTCATCGTTCACCTCTATGAGCAGTACGGTGAAAGATGCGTCGGAAAAATGCGCGGCATGTTTGCCTTCGCTGTTTGGGACGAGCGCCGCAAGACATTAATGCTGGCGCGTGACCGCCTTGGGATCAAGCCGGTCTTCTACACAGTCGTCGATGGGCGCCTGGCGTTTGGCTCCGAATTAAAAGTGCTTCTTCAGCTTCGCGAAATCGAACGGAAATTGAATTGGGCGTCAGTGAATCACCTGTTCAGCGCCATGTGTACATCCTCGTCGGAGAGCATAGTGGAAGGTGTTCACAAATTGAAACCCGGCCACATCCTCACGGCGTCTGCGAAGAACCGAATTCGCGTGAGCGAGTACTGGGACGTTGTGTTTGACCCCGACTACGGCAAGTCCGAACAGTACTTCGTCGAACGGCTTCGCGACTTGATCGAAGAATCGGTTCGGCTGCGTCTCATCGCAGATGTTCCACTCGGAGCCTTCTTGAGTGGAGGTATCGATTCCAGCTCGGTGGTCGCCACAATGGCCCGAATCGGTTCGGGCCGTGTAAAGACGTTTTCGCTCGGTTTCGCCGAGCAAGAATTTAACGAACTGGAGTACGCGCGGCAGGTTTCACGCAAATTCGAAACAGATCACCACGAGCTGGTCGTCGAGCCCAATGTGCTCGATATCATCGATGATCTGGCGTGGTACCTCGATGAGCCCTTCGGCGACTCATCGGCGATTCCGACTTACATGGTTTCCAAACTCGCTTCGGAACACGTGACCGTCATCCTGTCTGGCGACGGCGGCGACGAGCTGTTTGCGGGTTACGATCGCTATCTCGTCGAACGCAGGGAGCGCAAAATGGCACAGATTCCGCACCCTCTGCGCCAGGCTGCAGCCTTCATCGGGCACATGATGAGTGAGGGAATGAAAGGAGGCAACTTCCTGAGGCATCTCGCGCTGAGCGGCCCGGACCGTTACTTCGACGCGAATGTCCTGTTCCGCGAATTCCAGAAGGCAGCGCTGTTTGAACCCGATGTTTACGGCCGGTTCTCAAATGGGGATACCACCGGCGTGTGGCGAAAGCTGCTTGGAAACGGCCAGATGCATTGGCTTTCCGCGGTGCAGTACATGGATCTCAAGGGCTATTTGCCCAACGATATTCTGACGAAAGTCGATCGGATGAGTATGGCTCACTCCATCGAAGCGCGCGTCCCGCTTCTGGATCACAAGCTCGTCGAATTTGCGGCGACCATACCACCTGAGCTGAAGTTGAAAGGCTCCACCACAAAGTACATCTTCAAGAAGGCCATGGAAGGCATTCTGCCCGATGGGATCTTGTACAGGCCGAAACGCGGTTTTGGCATTCCCCTGGCACGGTGGTTTCGAGGGAAACTCAGTCCGTTTATGCGTGACTTGCTGCTATCCCGAAGATGCAGCGAGCGAGGTATCTTCAGGAAGCCTTATCTCGAACGCCTCATCGAAATGAACGACCGGGGCCGTCCAATGGACCTGCAGATCTGGACGCTGATCACCTTCGAACTATGGTGCCAGCGATTCATTGATGAAAACAATTCTTGCCGGTCTTTGTTCAATAAGAAGGTCCGGCGCCGGGCGGTTGCCTAGCACACCTTCATAGACCGCCGCTACAATTAGACAAGTTTGCTGTAGATCGACAGCATTTCTTTTATCGATTCCAGGCCGGTTGAAGTCTGCTGGGCAGGCGGGACTCGCTCGGACCCGTCGATGACTGCGCGAATCGCTGCGGTCATGTCCGCGACGCTGCCGCTTTTAAACAGTTTGACGCCGGGGGGGCGGTAACCAGTGTCGCTGGCGACGACGGGAATTCCGAGAGAAAGAGCTTCCCTCACGGAGCGCGAGTCTCCATCAAACAGAGTCGGCCGGACAAAAATCGTCAAGCGACTCATCACGGCCAACGCAATGGGATTGGTAAGCGCCCCCGCCAAGCAGACATTGGTTTGCTCATGTATCCGCAGCTGAGGGCGATGATTGTCGCCGATACCCATTACCACTATCCCAAGCTTTGGATACTGGTGCTGAAGTTGCTGAGCGGCATCCAGTAATAGGCGGACGCCGTACTCGGGCGCCAATGTCGTCGCTGTCGCGCCGATAATTGGGTGGTGCTCTCTCAGGAAGTTATCGATCGTGTCCGGCACCTCTGGAGAGTGATCGAAGGTTCCGTAATATCCTGAAATAATCGACACTTTCGACCGGTTACCTCCTAACTTCAGGATGGCATCGCGCATTTCATCATTTCGGCAGACGATCTCACCGCTGAGCCGGACAGCCCCCCTTGCGACGGTATGGGCTACCGGCCCGCTTTTTTGGATGAACGCCGGAAGATTTCCAGATCCGAACACGAGCAGCGATCGGCGATGGTTAAAACAGCCTGCCAGAGCACAAGCCAGCGCCGACAGCCAGCTCTTGAAATTATGACCGTTGGTGAAGAGGTGAATCAGATAGCCGTTCCGCGCGTATTTCGTGAGCTTTCTCCAGAAGTCCAGGTAGCCATGCACGGGCCAGGTCCCCGGCAGCGGTTCTTTTCGCTTTTCGCTGATATTCAGGACTTCGCAATACCAGCCGTGTGTTTTCTGCAGGTATTGCTGCCACTGGTGCAACTGGACGGATAGCCCGCCGTAGGGAGGCGGATACGGCCCGACGAGTAAGATCTTATGCGGCGGCATGGACCTCGCGGGCATCGACGTATTCGCGATGCCAGAGTTCAAACATCAGGAGCGTCCAGATCTGGTCGGAATAATCACGAGTCCCCCCGGCGTGCGCATTGCACATCGCTTTGACCACGTTTGCGTCGAAATAGCCTCGCTGCCGGAATCGAGGACTCAGCAGGGTATCCCGCACCACCGAATCGAGGGGTCCGCGCAGGCACGTGCCGAGCGGCATGGTGAAGCCATGCTTTTTCCGGTGCACAATGTCTTGCGGCACCCGTCCATCCAACAGCGTCTTCAATGCGACCTTGGTTGTACGTCCCTTGAGCTTGAGCGATCTTGGGAGGCGCATCACGAACTCGACAAAGTTTTGATCGAGCAAAGGCGCCCGGACTTCCAGCGCGTGTGCCATGCTCATGCGGTCCACTTTGACCAGAATGTCATCGACTAAATAAGTTTTCAGATCAACATACAACGCCTTCGTCAGCGGATCTGCGGCTTCACAGTGGTCGTAAAGCTTACGAAAATTTCCGGCCGGATCGCAGTCTCGCAATAATGTCCGCAGTCCCGGATCGTACAAGCGCATCTTGTACTCGGAGTCGAACACCCACCCGGCATGCTTGGCGGCATAGGATGCGTCCGGCGTTAATCCGATCTTTCGAAGAGTATTTCGTCCCTTTACCGGTGGTAGCCATGACGCAACCCTTGCCAGAGATCGTGTGCCAATGTTTCCCAAGGCACTGCGCAGCTTTGTCTCCAGACATTGCAATCCGTGGCGCGAATATCCAGCAAACAATTCGTCGCCTCCGTCACCGGACAATGCGACGGTCACGTGACGCCGCGCCATTTCTGAAACGTAATACATCGGAACGGCCGATGAGTCCGCAAAAGGTTCATCGAAAAGCCGCGCGAGTTTGGGAATGAGCTCAGTGATATTGGGATGAACCACGTCTTCGTGGTGTTCGCACCCTCTCCGCTCGGCGACTCGCCTGGCATACGTCAGCTCATCGTGCGCTGGGTCGTTGAATCCAACCGAGCACGTGACCACGGGGCGGTTGAGCGCTTCGGACATATACGTGACTACAGAGGTCGAGTCGACGCCGCCGCTCAGGAAGGCTCCCAACGGCACATCGCTTCGAAGGCGAATTTTGACCGCTTCCCGGAGGATGCTATCCAACTCTTCCAGCAGTTCACGATCAGATCGAGCGTCAGGTGGAGGGCATGGCACATCCCAATATTGGGATATCGACATCGATTCGGCCGTGCAGATCAGGATGTGTCCGGCGGGCAATTTCCGAACACTCTTGAAGATCGTCATCGGGCTCGGCACATAGAGAAGACTCAAATAAGAATCGAGAGCTATGAGATCGATGTCACGGGAAATCTGAGAATCCTGGAGAATGGCTTTGATCTCAGATCCAAACAGAAGAGCGCGGCCGGGCAGAAGGGCGTAATACATCGGCTTTTTGCCTAAGCGGTCTCGAGCGAGAATTAATTGTTTCCGCCGCGTGTCCCAGACAGCTAAGCCGAACATACCTCGAAGCCAGCACACGAACTTTTCCTTGTACTCTTCGTACAGATGGACGATCACTTCGGTATCCGAAGACGTGCGTAGATTGTGTCCTTTCCGAATCAGGTGTTCCCGCAATTCGACGTAGTTATAAATTTCGCCATTAAAGACGGTCCACACCGTCCCGTCTTCGTTTGACAGAGGCTGTTGGCCGGATTGGAGATCGATAATCGATAAGCGCCGGTGTCCCAACCCAACGGATTCGTCGAAGTGATAGCCTTCTTCGTCCGGTCCGCGATGATACAGAGAATCACACATCCCCTTGACTAGCGCTGGGGGGACAGTTTCATCTCTTCGAAAGACAAATTTTCCCGCTATTCCACACATTGAGGTGCGCTCCGGGGCTTAATTTGAGGAAAGCACAATCCGCGCCGCTTGAGGAGAGAGATATATAAGTCTTCGGTCCGCCGTAGCAGATGGTTCAGAGAGTAGTTGCGCACGACCTTTTCTCGCGCGGCCTTGCCGAGTCGCCGCGCGAGTTCCGGTTGTTGAATCAGCTCGACCATCGAACGACTTAGAGCGGCGGGATCTCTCGGTGGAACGAGTATTCCGTTGACACCGTCGCTCACGATCTCCGGATTTCCTCCGACATTCGTCGCCACGACAGGCAGACCGTTAGCCATCGACTCCAGCAGCGTGTTTGAAAAACTTTCCGTCAGAGAAGGCAGAACGGAAATATCAATCTCGCGCATGATTTGAGGCACATCACTGCGTTGACCCGTAAATATGATCCTCCCGGTCAGATTCAGGTTTCGGGCGCGCTGCTCCAGTTCCAATCGATAGGAGGGGTCCATACAGGATTCGCCAACAATCAAAAACCGGACGGATGGGAAACGCGCGGCGACGTCTGCGGCGGCTTCGAAGAAGAATTCCAGTCCTTTCGTTCGCACCAGCCGGCCTACAACCCCGATCAACGGAGCTGCGTGATCGACATTAAATTCTGACCTCACGGGACAGACCTGTCTAATATCCCGCGGTGGAGGAATGGGAATTCCATTCGGAATGACCCGGACGTCGTACTGGCCAAGACCCTGTCTCAATAACCATTCCCGCGCGGCATTGCTGTTTGCGACGACACAGTCCGCAAAACGGCATGCAATAGCCTGGCTGATGGTTCGGATTCTGTGCCGGTCGGAAAAGACACCCATGTCGCGAACGGTTGCGATCGTAACGGAATTTGTAACGAGGGCGGCCGGAACGACCGCAAAGAGATTCGGATAAAAGCCATATGCGTGGACAATCTGAACGCCTTCGCGGCGAAGTGCGCGTGCAAACCTCAGTTGCTCCGCGAACGTACGGCAGTGAAACATGCTTCTGGTCGGATATACGGAAATCGGCACGTTCAGCGCTTCGATATCTTTAATGAACTGTCCGGTCCGGCCCAAGCACGCCACCCGCACGTCGAACCTGGATCGGTCCAGACCCGCAGTTGTGTAAACAAACTGACGCTCGGTTCCACCGACTGCGAAATGAGTGAGAAATTTCAGTATTTTGATTTTGCTCACGCGGACCATTGTGATGCACGTAATATTCCCCTCCTCTGCGAGGAGGGGAATACGCCGGTTCAGCCATGCTTCCTTCGCCATTCCACCCTGAGTATGCAAGTTCCAAACAAGCCGTATCGCAAACTGACGGCTCACATACCGCGGGATTTAGGCGCAGCACTTGCTCGTCTGTTAATTGCTTACGGGTTGCCAACTATGCTTGAGAAGCTGCACAGATTGCGCCAGATGTCGCATGCCGAACTCGCACACCGCCTGCGCGAGCGGTGGCGAAAAGAAACCGACCGGCTGCGGTTTTACGGCGGTCGAACCGGAGAGGAATACAAGTTTGACCGGCTTACAGAGCCGCATGGCAAATCGCTGAAGCAGTATTTCCTTGAACGGGCGTCTTTCCGATTTTATCCGTCGGTAAACGATAAGGACGAGACACTGTCGCTCATCACAGAACAGTTTCCCGAATGGATGAATCGGACGATCGGAGAGGCTGGCCGGCTAGTCGAGCATCGGCTGAATATTCTTGGTCACAACGATGTTGCACTCGAGACCGATATCGATTGGCATCGCGACCCTGTTTCGGGCTTTCGATGGGGGCGCCAATATTGCGCGGACTATTGTCTCGTTGATCGCGCTCGAGCAGATGCGAAGATCGTCCATGAGCTGAACCGGCATCAGCACCTGCCGCGGCTTGCGAAGGCGTTCTTCCTGACGGGAGACGAAACTTATGCGCAGGAAGCCGTCAAGCAGATTGAAAGTTGGATCGAGCAAAATCCGAAATGGGACGGCATTAATTGGCAGTCGAGCCTGGAGATCGCTATCCGATCGACGTCCTGGCTCTGGACGATTTTCTTCCTGCTTCGATCTCAATCTCTGGATGAAATAATTCTTCGCCGGATCTGCAAGTCTTTATTTGCCCAGCTCGATCACGTGCATCGCTATCCATCCGTCTACACGAGCCCAAACACGCACGTTATCGGCGAAGCGACCGCGCTGTTTATAGCTGGATGCCTGTTTCGAGAGCTTCCGCAGGCAGGGGCATGGTTGCAATTCGCGACCGCGACACTGATCAGGGAGATGGGCCGGCAAGTCTCCAAAGAAGGCGTCTACAGCGAAGCGTCGACGTATTACCACTGTTACGCGGCCGACTTCTATCTTGAGGTTTTATCGCTCGCTCGCTGGAATCGCATTTCGCTTCCTGAATGGACGTGGAAACGGCTCGAGCAAATGCTCGAGCTCGTGATGCACATCAGCAGGCCTGATGGGTCCATTCCGCTTATTGGAGACGACGACGGCGGCAGAGCTCTCGCTTTGTCATTGGAAGACTACAGATGCTTCCGCGATGGCCTGTCGTCAGGAGCCGTCCTGTTTGGCCGCGCGGACTTCAAATATCAGGCTCGTTCATTCAGTGAGGAATCGCTTTGGCTATTGAGTGCCGGCGCATGGCGAATTTTCGGCGCGGTTCCGGCTCAGGCTCCGGCGGAGTTGGGGCGCTCCTATCCTGATTCGGGATATTTCATTCAGCATTCCGGCTGGAATCCAGAAGATACACACGTCGTGTTTGACTGCGGTGGCCTGGGCCGGCCAACTCACGCGCACGCTCACGCAGACGCGTTATCGTTCACATTGTTCAGCCAGGGGCGGGATATCCTCATCGATCCTGCAACTTTCGTCTATAACGCGGCGAATGAGTGGAGAAATTACTTTCGTTCCACACGCGCTCACAACACTGTTGTCGTCGACGGCAAAAACCAATCTGAACCAGGCGCATCATTTTCCTGGAAACGCGAAGCGAGGGTGCACCTCCATAACACGTTCCGGCTTACGGACGTGGAATACGTTGATGGCGAGCACGGAGGCTATAGGGCTCTACGGAATCCCATCACGCATCGCCGCCGGCTGTTTCACGTGCGGCCTGATTATTGGATCGTATTGGATGAGCTTCGCGGAACAGGAACTCACCAGTTCGAATTTCTTTATCACTTTGCTGCGGATACCGAATTGGTCATCGTGGAGGACGAACCGAAAGGCGGCGTAGACTGCCGGGCCAGGATCGGTGATGCGGGATTGCAGTTATTCATGTATGGCTCGGAGCCCATACGGGCCGAAGCCATCTGTGGACAAACAAAACCGATCCAGGGATGGGCATCCGCACGTTACGGCGAGCGCCATCCCAGTCCTGTATTGCGGAATTGGATGAAAGGCCCTGCGCCGGCATCCATGATGACCTTCTTAATTCCGAGCAAGGCGCCGGTGCATTCCCGAAGATTGAATTCCAATACAAGGCACGCGCTCGCTGCCGTGGTCCGAAACGGGGATTACGATGACGTGGCGGTAACGTCGGTCCAGGACGGCGATCTTCATCTCGTCGATTGCGTGATGCGCGGTGAGTTCTTTTGGATGCGAATGGAAAACGGCAACCTCCGCCGTCTGCTGGCGGTGAATGCCCACTCCTTCAGCTATGCCGGCGAGACTGTCTTCGAAAGTGAGCAACCCATCGTATACATCCAAGCACACTTCTGGGACAGCGGCATAGTCATCGAAAGAGGCGACCACGAAGGGAAAATTTATGTGCGGGATTTGCGGGATATACAATTTCAACGTCACTGAGCCAGTCGACCGGCATCTCATCCAGCGAATGATGTCGGCTCAGGCGCACCGCGGGCCGGATGATTCCGGCTATTTTGTGGAGGACAACGCAGGATTAGGGCATCTCCGCCTGAGTATCATCGACCTCAGCGGAGGTAAGCAGCCGATCTTTAACGAAGATGGATCTGTCGTAGTTGTCTTCAACGGTGAGATCTACAATTTCGCCGGCCTCACATCCGGCTTGGTTTCGCGCGGACACAAGTTCGCAACCCGCTCCGACACGGAAACGATCGTCCATGCTTACGAAGAATACGGCATTGAATGCATGAAAGATTTTCGCGGCATGTTTGCCTTTGCCATCTGGGATCGCCGGGAGAAACGTCTTCTCCTGGTCAGAGACCGGTTGGGCATTAAACCCGTCTACTACTACGCCTCAAAGCATTTTTTTGCGTTCGCGTCCGAAATCAAGTCGCTTCTCGAGCACCCTGGGGTTCCGCGCGAAGTGGATCGTGAATCCGTCGATTTGTATCTGGCCCTGCGCTATGTGCCCGGACCCCGCACAATGTTTAAGCACATTTTCAAGTTGCAACCGGGCCACTGGATGACGGTCGATCAGAATGGCGTAAAGACCGGACAGTATTGGGACCTGAACCCTCTCCCCCTGGGAGAGGGCGCCGGCCTCTCCCAAACGGATCCGCAACATGTTGAAGAATTCTCAAATCTCCTGGAAGAGAGCGTAAGACTTCGATTGATCGCCGAAGTTCCGTTGGGCGTATTTCTCAGCGGCGGGATCGATTCGAGTTCCATGCTTGCGTTGATGAGCAAGATAACTGGTGGTGAGCGCGTCAAAACGTTCAGCGTCGGCTATGACATGAGTGGGCCGGCGGAAGCCGAGGCTCGTGAATCCAATGAATTGTCATACGCGCGCGAAGCGGCGGCTCGTTTCGGTGCCGAGCATCATGAATGTTCTCTCACCGCTCGAGATTTCATGAACGCAATACCGACAATGGTCTCACACCTCGATGAGCCGATGGCCGACCCGAGTTCGCTTCCTCTCTACTTCATTTCGAAGCTCGCTCGAAACTACATCACGGTTGTGCTCTCCGGCGAAGGCGCAGACGAGAGTATGGCCGGCTATGGCCTATACCGCAGGATTCTCGCCCTCGAAAAAGTGCGTAACCTAGCAGGCCCGCTTGCCCCGATTTTTCCCGCGCTCGCAGGACTTCCGCTCGGGGATCGCACGCGCGCGTATTTGCGGCGCGCGGGAACGAGCATCGAAACTCATTATCGTGGCGTGGTGAAGGGACTCTCGCTGGAAACCCGGCTGGCGCTGGCCGGGCCCGAACGCGTGGAGAAATCCGAGGCTCAGCTCGACGAAATCTTCGCGGCGTATTTCGCACGGGTTCGAAATACGTCGGTGTTGAACCGGATGCTTTACGCCGACATGAAGGTCTGGCTGCCGGAGAATCTTCTTCTCAAGGGCGATAAGATGACAATGGCGACTGCCGTTGAGCTTCGGGTTCCATTCCTCGATCACAAGCTCTTGGAATACGTCGCGAGTCTTCCAGATTCTATGAAGGTACGCGGAGACCAAGGTAAATGGGTCCTCCGACGCGCCATGGGTAACGTGTTACCACCCTCGATTCTGCATAGGACCAAAAAGGGTTTTCCAAATCCAACCGCGTCTTGGTTGCGCTATGACTTGAGAGAATTCGTCCGTGACACGCTCTTCGCCACCAATTCCGCATGCAAAGAATTTTTCGATCCACAAGCTATTGAACGGATTGTGACTTTGCATGAGCGAGGCAAGTTTTCCGGATATCAGGAGGTTTGGTCGTTGCTCGTGTTCGAATGCTGGCACAAGCAATTTATCCGAGAGCTTGTGCCTTCTCACGCCTTCAGGCAGGCCACCATCGAAGTGGATGCATATGCGTGACGTGGCGTTCGATTTGCTAAGCCATTATTTCGGCCGGTTCATAGCCGGTCCAATACCTGGAGGCGTCATGAGCATTTACGAAGCAATTGGTATGGCCTGGGTCATTTTTACTTCTGCAATCGGCACCGTAGAAATTTTGTACTTGGCATTTGTCGGTTTGAAACCTTTCGTGAAGAGAGACGACGAAGTCCGCGACAGTGATGTTCCGGTCGAAGTCAAGGAGATGTTCAAGATCGCCAGGTAGAGGTTGTAGTTATGAGTTCTGCGTTTTGAGTTATGAGTTGGGACATGGGTTTCACTCAAAACTCAACACTGACAACTGAAAACTCCATCAAAGGTGTCTTGCACGTTCACAGCGTCTTTTCAGATGGAGAAGAGCCGCTCGACCGGGTCGTTGTGACTTTGCGCCATGCTGGGATGAGCTTCGCGGCCGTGAGTGATCATGCCGAGGTATTCGACGACCGCCGAATGGAGGATTACGTCCGGATTTGCGAGACGCTCTCCACTGAAACGTTCGTCGTAATCCCCGGCCTGGAGTTCTCTCTCTACAGAGGCGAAATCCATATTCTCGGATATGGAATCACGCGGCGGATACGCTTCACAAATATGGAAGACCTGGTCGATCGCATACACGATGAAGGTGGAATTGCGGTGCTGGCGCATCCGCCGCGCGGAAGTATCAACATGATCGGTCCCATCTGCGGCAAGCTCGATGGAATCGAAGTTTGGAACGGCCGCTATGACGGTGCGCGCGCGCCCAGAGCGGGTTCGTTTCAATTGCTGCGGCGTGTACGCATGCTGAATACTAAGGCGGCCGCATACTGCGGCATCGATTTGCACAAAATCAGTCAGATCCGCGAATCCGTCTACATCGAAGTCGAAGCTGAACGGCTCGAAACCAACACCATCGTCGGGGCGCTTCACGCCGGACGTTTCACGCTTCACGGCAGCAGCATGAGTATTCCCTCGAATGGCAGCCTTACTTTCGTTCAAGAACTTTCGATCGCCGTAAGACAGCCATTCTGCCGTCCCAGAGCCGGTTAGCCGTAGATTCAACACATGAGCGTTCGCGTTTCAACGGGAATTCAAGGTCTGGACAACATCCTTCTTGGCGGGCTGATCGCTCGACGAACGTATTTGGTTTACGGAGAACCTGGCACGGGGAAGACAACAGTAGGGTTGCACTTCCTTTCCGCCGGCGTTTCCATCGGTGAAACAGCGCTGATGATCGCTTTCGGCCAGCCCGAGGATCACATCCGCGCCGACGCGAGATCGATTGGATTGAATATCAGTTCCGTCAAGATCCTGGACCTGACGGCGCGGCCCGAAGCTTTTGCGGAAAACGAGTCCTATGACATATTCGCGCCGGCAGAAGTGGAACGTGAGTTCGTGACGGCTCAGATCTCCAAAGAAATCGAGGATGTGAGGCCGGCACGCATTTTCGTCGATAGTCTAGGCCAGTTCCGTAGCCTTACCATGGATGAATTTCATCACCGGCGCCTGGTCCAATCGTTCTTTCAATTCGCCACATTCCACGGAGCGACAGTCGTTGCCGCATCCGAGGAGAGTGAATATGCAGGAGACGTGGATGGTGTGATTCAACTCGAGTTCGTCCAGCTGAACCGAACGATCCTGATTGTGAAATTTCGTGGCTCCGACTTTCAGGCTGGGTCTCACCCGATGCATCTGACAGGCTCAGGTCTCAAGATCCCGCTAACCGCGGCTTGATGCGTCTCGATGTCGAGAATCGTCATCGCCGTCGATGCCAAACGGAATCGCAAGCTGCTCTACGCGTTCCTGTCGGCGTATCATTCGGTTGCCGAACACGCTTCAGCCCGGCCGCTCGACGAGCCTTTCGATCTGTGTGTTGTCGATGGGCCGAGCCTCCGCCGGTTCCAAAAGCAACTGGAGGCGCGGCGCGATCAGGAGCAGCCGGGCCTCCTGCCGGTGTTGCTTATCACCGGACGGCGTGATGTGTGGTCTCGTATGCCGAATCTGTGGCAATCGGTAGATGACTCGATCACGATGCCGGTATCGAAGCTCGAACTGCAATCCCGCGTGGAAATCTTGCTTCGCGCACGGCGCACGTCCTTGGAGCTAAAGCTGCGGAACGAAGATCTCGAAGCCTTCATCCAAGCCATGTCTCACGATGTGCGTGCCTCGGCCCGAGCCGTGACGATGTTCGCCGAAGCCGTCAGCATGTCCGAGGCGGGACGGCTCACGCCTGAAGGTCGGGAAGACCTCGATCGCATCCGTTGGGCCGCCCAGGAAATGCGGGAATTGATCGATTCGCTGTTGAACTTCTCGAGGCTGGGGCGCGGCGAAGTCAGGTATGAACCCATCAATCTGCGGACCTACATCGAAACCTGCCTGCGCACTATCGAAGGGGAAATCCGTAACCGGAGCGCCGACATCAAAATCCAAGGTAAACCACGCGTTGTGCCAGCGGACCCGGCGTTATTGAAGATAGCCATCACGAATCTGCTATCGAATGCCATCAAATTTGTGCCTAAAGGTGTTCGGCCGAAGATTACGGTTTCCGCGTCCGTGAAAGAAAACCGGTGCCGGATTGAAATTAACGACAATGGAATCGGCATCGCTGAGGAAGATCAGCAGCGGATTTTCATGCCCTTCGTCAGGCTCTATTCAGAAGAACAGTTTCCAGGTATAGGACTGGGACTGCCCTCTGTCCGAAAAGCGGTCGAGCTGATGGGCGGCCGTGTCGGCGTCGACTCCAAACCGGGCCACGGAAGCCGGTTCTGGATTGAATTGAGTATTTAGGCCAACTGTAGAGGCTTTACAGTCGAATCGCCCAGCGTGTGGGCGGCAACTATGCCATAATCTAAAACTGTTCTGTTTACAGCGTGAGTAGCAAGACCCGAACACTCATTTGCGACGATCACACCTTATTTGTCGAGGGCATCAAGGCCATACTTCGGAACGAGCAGTATCTGGAGGTCGTCGGGGAAGCCCGCGACGGCAGGCAAGCTGTGGACCTTGTAAAGGAGCTTCAGCCGGATCTGCTGCTGATGGATGTCTCGATGCCGGATATGAATGGTCCCGATGCCACACGGCGTATCCGCGAATTTGATGAGGATGTGAAGATTTTGATCCTCACGATGCATGAGGAAGAGGACCTGGTTGCGCAATCGCTTGAAGCCGGAGCCTCGGGTTACATCATCAAGGATGCCCCAGCCTCGCAGCTCCTGTACGCAATCGATGCAGTGCGGAAAGGTGAAAAGTACTTGAGTCCAACCGTTCTCAAAAAAGTCGTAGCAGGATACGTTAGGAGTTCACGTCCTCAGACCAGTTACGATCGCTTGAGCACCCGTGAACGGGAGGTCCTGAAACTTCTGGCGGAAGGACTGTCGGTCAAGGAAATCGCAAGCCGGTTGGGCATCAGCGTGAAAACCGTGGACGTACACAAATACAACCTCATGAAAAAAATCGACGTGCACGACCGCGCCGAGCTCATCAAATACGCTCTTAAAAAGAAACTCATCGAAGTGTAGAGGTTGCAGTACGTATTCCCCTCCTCGCAGAGGAGGGGTGGACGCGACCTCAACAAGATATCGCGAAGCCTTCTTTAAGGGAGCGGACGGGGTGGTCACACTGGCGACGGTTTTTGGCCGAACCACCCCGGTCAGGAAGGGACCAGCCGCAGCGCATCAACAATCTTTTTCACGCTATTCAGCGCGTGCATCTCTTCGGCGCTGAAGGCAACTCCAAACTCTTCCTCAATGGCAACAGTGATATTGATTTGAGCGACCGAATCCCAGCCGTCGAGATTCTGCGAGTTCGAATCCGTGGTGACGGAGGCGACGTCGTTCTGCGTAATATCCGCAACAATCTGCCGAATTCTATCCAACATTTTCCATTCTCGTTTCATGTTCGAAGATTTCTATGAATGCAGCGCTGGGTTCGTGTAACGCGACTTGTTTCGCATACCGATTATCTCCGGCTGGGCTGAAAGCATGTGACAAGTAGAACCGCGCGAAGGGAGCGTTCTTTTTCGTGGGAATATAGGCGCCTTCAATGGTGACAACGGTTTCGGCGGCTGCCCGGTCGAAAATGTAGTTCAGCAGTGTTTCCTCGACGGTCCTGCCCAGGACGCGGCAGCTCATGAGGAAATTTTCAATCCTCCATACCCGTTTCTGTTTTCGGACTTGGACAAAAGCTATGGTGCCGCTATCACCGAACCGGTCGGACAAATCTGCTGTAAGAAGCAGATAGTCCGGATCGGCCATCATCAGCGCGACGTCGGCTTCAGCCAGGCGTATGGTCGTCAGGTTGAACTGATTGGTTCGCTGGCTGAGCTGCGCAATGCGTGCCAGATGACCGTCATAGTTCGTGTAGATTGTCATTCGCTGACCCAGACTTTGATAGAAAGCTTCGATTGTTCCTACAGTTTGTTTGAATTCACGCCGCTGGCGATCATCGAAATACTGTTGGCCGCGCAACCGGTCCTCGTCGGTCACATGCAATTTTCCGAAGCACCGCAGCTCCTGAAATTGCCGCAAGAAATTTAACGGAGGCGATTCAATTTGCAGACAAGTAATGCCGGGCAGCGTCAGTTTGACCTTTTCGATTTCAACGGGATTGTCATCCACAAACAACATGTGATCGATGGAGAGGTGGATCTCTTCCGAGATCTCCTGAATGTTCTGAGCCTTTTCGTGCCAGTTTGCTTTGATCACAGCGAAATGCTTCTCGCGCAGCGCCATCGCCGGGTGATTGCGGAGAACCTCGAGCACGTCTTCCTGATTGTTCTTGCTGGCGATTGCCAGGATGTACCCGTGGTCATAAAGCCCGAGCAAATATTGCTGGAACCTTCGGAACGTCAGACCGGGATAAGATTCGCCGAGTCGAATTCCTTCGATTCCATCTTCGCCGAGAACTCCGCCCCACAACGTATTGTCCAGATCGAGAACGACACATTTAAAGTCCATCCCCAAAGCCGCGCGAATATAAGCGGCATAAAACTTCGACAAAGCGATCCAATGTTCCTGCGCTATTGGGATACGCGCGGTGTAATAGGTACGAGCGTCGGTCCAGCGCTCCAGACCACATTGTTGAGCCAGGCGGGCATAATCCATCACGTGCACGCCGGCAGTCTTGCCTGCGAGAGCTGCCAGTTCCCGATTCAGCCGCTCGACAAGGCTGGCAAGCGCAAACTCCGTCCGGACAAGTGGGTCGTAGCAGTGAATCGGGGCAATCCAGTTCTGAATGAATAGCTGCGATCCCGGCGTAGCAAATTGGCGGTAACTCCGAATCACGGATTCACACAGGCTCAATACCTCCTGTGCGACATCGGATGGATCGGTTTCGAAGATTGGAAACACGTCTTCCAGGTGGAAGCTAATGATAGTGATATCAGGTTGTGCGGCGTAGAGCCCACTGTTCCCGTCGAGGATTTCTTGCCGGAATTGATTAAACCGAGGCTTATAGAGGTCCGATCGGATTCCGCCCCTCATCAGGTCCACTTGAAGCAAAGGCAGAATAAAGTCGTTGGTGTAGGAGGCGAGGAGCGCCAACTTTACTTCTTGAGTGAACGGTTCTTGATCCAACTGCCGGTATGCCAGGTGATAGTCGCGAATCGTTTTCAATTTCATCGGACACATTCCGTGGCGCTATAGGGGCGGTCTATGACCGCCCCTATCTTCTGATAGACGGGTTTCTGAACATCCGCTTTGAACTGGTACAGCAGCAGCGCATCCATGAAAAACTTTGCGGCCCAGTTCAAGTAATTGAAGGGGTTATAACCGCCCCACAACGGATGCGATCCCGCTAAAGCGCCGTAGCTCTCTGGGTGCGGGCTGCTCGTGTCCTGGATGTCTGCAAGCCCGTGTAAGAGCGATTTCGCTGTGCCGGCGTAGCTTGCTTCCCTTGTGATTTCATAGAGCCGGCACAACACGAGAGCGATTTGCGCTTCTCCCGTCAGGCAGCGCCAGGAGACGGTCGAATGCCAGTTCGAATCATAGCGGCCTCGCAAAACACCCGTTCGCTGATACAGTGTCACCAGGGGAGTTACTCCGGCTATTACGGCAGCAATGTATTTCTCGCGGCTCAGCAGCTCCCCTGCGCCAAGCAAACCTTCCAGAACATAGCCAATCGTATGCAGGAGCGGCGGTTCACCGTCCGAAAATGCGTTTCTGTCGAACCATCCATTCTCGTGTTGTTGTTCGAGTAGCCAGTCGCAATTCTTGATAGCCGCGCGAACGAACCTCTCTTCATCGAGTTCGCGCCCCGCGAGAGCCAGACCCCATGCTGCGCGGGCGTTGTAGCTTTGAACGGTGCTGGTCGTCACTTCCGAAAGATGTTTACGCCAGGCTCCGTCTTCATCTTGAACGGAAACGAGCCAATCGCCGGCGCGCCGCATTGAAATGGCGTACCGCTCCTGGCCGGTCTGCTGATAAGCCGAGACCCAGCCGAACAACACCTGACCGGTATTGAATACCGCTGGTCCTATGCGCACATTCATCATTCCGCTGCGGACGGCCCCGCTTGGCAGTTGAATTTCCGTTTCCCAGTCGGCCATCCGAAGCGCCCGTTGTTGCGCTTCCACGACGTTCAGCGTGCGGGCGTAATGAAGAAATGTGGGAATGATATAGCCGGTCGTCTCGGGATACGATTCGCCCCATCCGCGGACCAAGTTGTAACACCCTGCCACACCGCCATCCGGTGTCGAATCCTGGGCCTCACACGTCCAGAAAAATGCAGCTTCGAGGTTTCGAAGCAAATCCATATTGCGGCGGCGTTCCGGCACGAGCGCGCGACGGCAGGCGCGTAGCAGAAGCCGGCGGTTCGGAATTCGCATCAGTTCCCCGAAGGAAAGTTTCATGCAGACCTCCGCATGGATTATTCCCCTCCTCGCAGAGGAGGGGTGGCGCGACAGCTTAATAGAAGCTGGCGCGCCGGGCGCGAAGCGCGAGCCCGTTAGGGCGAAGCCTCAATTAATGGTCAGTTCGGCGTGAAACGTTTCGCCGGTCTGACCACCCCGTCTGCGCCTCGCTTCCGCTCGGCGCATCCACCCCTCCTCTGCGAGGAGGGGAATATCCTCGTGATCACCTAGTGCTTTGCAAGAGGCCTGCCATCACGGATTTGTGATATTTCGGCCCGTGATGTGGAGGAGAGATTCCATTGACGACAGAACCGGGATTCCTTCGTCACCGCGGTTTGATCGCGATGAATTGCGTGCGGCCTTCGTGGTTCACGAGCATCAAAATCGGGTCTGAGCCTCGATTCGACACTTGAGTCTGAAAATCGGCGATCGTCCGAACGGGTTTTCGATTGACTTCTTGGATGACATCGCCGACCTGGAGGCCCGCTTCTGAGGCGGGACTGCCGTCTTCGACGTCGGCGACCACGATGCCCTTCACATCAGCCTGCAAATTTAGAAGCGGCGCGAGATCCGGAGTGAGTTCCGTCACAGCAATGCCCATGCGAGGTTCTGCGGGTTCTTCCGGCGGAGCCGGTTTCTGGCGCCTGCTGACTGGTGCGTTTTCCTTGACCGGCATCTCGGCCAGTGTCAGTTTTACAGTTCGCGTTTGCCCGTTATGAAGAACACGCACATTGATCTGAGAACCGGGCGCCATGTCGCTGACCATCAGGCGCAATTCGCGGCTGTCTTCTATCGGTCTTCCATTCGCTTCGATGACCACGTCGCCTGACTGCAATCCACCTTGGGCAGCCGGACCTTTCGGATCGACAGCGCTGACAAGTGCGCCGTGCTTCTTACCGAGCTTCATTGCGGTTGCCAGATCGGGCGTGATGTCCTGAATACTCACGCCGAGATATCCGCGAGTCACTTTACCGGTTTTGATAATTTGATCCATCACCGTACGAACCATATTGCTAGGCACAGCGAATCCGATGCCGAGGTTTCCGCCGCTCGGACTCAGAATGGCCGTATTGATGCCGATCAACTCACCGCGTACATTTACCAAGGCGCCGCCGGAATTTCCCGGATTGATGGAGGCGTCGGTTTGAATGAAGTCCTCATAGTCTTCGATTCCGAGACCGCCACGGCCGGTAGCGCTGACAATACCCATCGTCACAGTTCGACCAAGACCGAATGAATTTCCGATGGCGAGTGCGATATCGCCCACTTCGACCTTGCTGGAATCCGCGAAAGGCAATACCGCCAGATGGTCGGTTGGGATTTTCACGACGGCAATGTCGGTGCCGGGATCGGTTCCTACAATTTTGCCTTCCATTTCCCGGTTATCGGAGAGCACGACTTTTATATCCGTGGCACCTTCGATCACGTGATTGTTGGTCAAGAGATATCCGGCGGAATTCACGATGACGCCCGATCCGAGGCTGTGTTCGCGACGTTCTCGGGGAACCCTGAATTGACGCATGAAATCGGGCCCGAGAAATCTTCTCAAAAACGGGTCGTTCAGAAATGGCGCATCAGGGACCCCCTCTGGAGAACGGACGATCCTCGACGACGAGATATTGACGACTGAGGGCGCAGAACTCCTCACGACGGGTGAAAATCCCTGCTCGAACACCACCGGCATTCGCGTCTCCGACGCCACTGTATAGGACGGTTCTTCGGTGCTGCTGTGAACAATCGGCGACGTAAGTCCTCCAACCATCAGCGCGATACCGAGCGCGGTGATCGCCGCCCAAACGGGGGTTTGTATTCGATTGTGCATGTTTTTCACCCTGTTGCGAGGATCTGACCTCGAAGGGTGCAGTTACCAAACCAAAGGTGTTGAATGTCTGGAAGTGTCGAATACCGTGTGGGTTGCGCGAATCTGTAGGGGAATGAATTGAACTCGCGCAGGCGATTCCCCTCCGCGCAGAGGAGGGGTGGACGCGCCATAAATAAAAATGGATCCGTTCCGAAACGGCGCGGCCCGGGTGGTCAGTTCGGCGAAACTGTTCAGGCCTGAAGATTTCGCTGAGCTGACCACTATTACGGCTTCGCGCTCGCGCTTCGCGCCCGTCTGCGGCGCTTCGGTGGCTTCGCAACTTTTAGTTGATGCCGCAGCCTCCTCTCCTCTGCGAGGAGGGGAATACACGACATTCAACAGTTCCTCTCACCGCGTGACCTGCCAGGTCACACGCTGCCGGCCGGTTAGGAAGCCCCACAGGCCGACGAGGGCTGCGACGTTCAATACTACGAATGTACGTGCTGCACCGCCCAACTGCCGGGCTCTGGGGCCAAGTGCGGCCGCAGTATAGAAAACAAGCTGGCCGAGCACGAGCGGGTGCAAGAGAGTTGCGTTCATCGCGTCGGGCAGGATGGCTGCGGCGGCAGAGGCGCAGGCGAGTCCAAGCAAGAGCCAGGGCGCTGCGAGCCGGAGGATTTTGTGGGACACCGTCTCAAACCAGAGCGGGTTTGTAAACGGCGTCAGCAGCCCCGGCATTCGCGCGAACAATTGATAATTTCCGGCTAACGTTCGTACTTTACGCCGGAATTCGCGCTCATCATCAAACGCGGTGTCGTACGCTTTGGCATCAGCGACAAGAGTTACGCGTTTTCCTTCGAGTGCGAGGCGCATGGGTATCCAAACGTCATCGAGAATGACGTCGCCGGGAACGGGGGCGAAGTCTGCGCGCCGGACCATCGCGATGGGGCCTGTCATTCCGACAAGACCTCGAAAATGCGACTCCTGCCGGCGGATCCAATTCTCGTATCGCCAGTAGATGCCGCTTCCCGCTTCGCCGTTCAGCACCAGATTCCCCGTCGCGCAGCCAACCCTCGGGTCAGCCATCGCTTCGGCGAGTGCGCGAACCGCATTGCGTGCGAAGCGCTGCCTGACGTCATTGAGCAGAAACAGGTCACCCCGTGCAAGAGCGCACAAGCGGTTCAGTCCGGTTGGTTTCCCTCGCCTTTCTGCCACAGCCACTACGCGGATGCGCCCGCCCGCCGACGGCGACGCCGCGAGCGCTCGTGCTACAGCTTCGGTATTATCCGTCGAGCTGTCGGAGTAGATGAGGATTTCGATCCGTTCGGGTGGATAGTCTTGAGCAAGCAGACTCTCGATCTTCGAAGTAAGAAATGCGCTGCCGTTGTACACCGCCAGCAACACGCTGACCATCGGCATTCGATCGTTGGCTACCGGAACTGGTGCCACGCGACGCGGCGACAGGCGCGCCAGAATGGCGATCGCAGCAGGATACCCTACGTACGTGTACAACAGTAGCGCGAGCGCGATCAGAACAGCGGCCGACAGCATCGACCATATCGGTGCACTTTCAACGCCGCAATCTGGGTGTAACTGGCAGTTCCACGGATGAGAACTCGCATGCTTTCGAAGGGCCGAATGCACTGTTGCGGCTGTTTGTGAAGGTGTGGAGTATTCCCCTCCTCGCAGAGGAGGGGTGGCTGCGGCATCAACTAAAAATTGCGAAGCCACCGAAAGCGCCGCAGACGGACGCGAAGCGCGAGCGCGATAGCGCGAAGCCGTAATAGTGGTCAGCTCGGCGAAATCTTCAGGCCTGAACAGTTTTCGCCGAACTGACCACCCCGGCCGCGCCGTTTCGGGACGGATCCATTTTTATTTATGGCGTTGCTCGGTTCGCAACGTGCACCAAAATTCGCCAGTGACGATACCCACCTACTTTCGCCCGATGTACCGCGAGCTGAAATTGAGAGTCAGTCGCGTCGACCGGCGTACGATGACGGAAACCGAACTGGAAAATCTCCTGGCTCAACTTGGAATTGTACCTGGCGCTACAATCTTCCTGCACAGCTCGATGGACGAAATCACGCGGCGCGTCCGCGGAATGACCGCGCCACGCCTGATCCAGTTATTGCAAGATACGCTCGGTCCAAACGGCACATTACTGATTCCAACATTTCCGTTTGTCGGAAAGCAGTACTTTTATGTGCAGAAGAATCCGAAATTCGACGTCAGGCGAACACCTTCGAAGGTCGGGCTTCTCACTGAGGTATTCCGGCGATTACCCAGCGTGGTAAGAAGCCTTCATCCAACACACCCTGTGGCGGCATGGGGAAGGCACGCGGTCGAGCTGACGTCGACGCACCATCTCGGCTCCACGTTTGGTGAGACATCCCCCTTCTACAAAATTCAAAACTTTGGCGGGCGAGTGATCGGCCTCGGTACGCGGATCGAAAGCTACACGATCCTTCATGTCGCTGATGACCTCCATCGGAAGCGGCGCAGTCAAGTATTTGCCGAACAGCATTCAACATTGCTCATAGACGGCGATTCGCAGATCCATTATCAGCTCTTCCCGTTGCGGCCGGACGCCAGCCGTAACCTCGCGCGAGTTGAAAAGCAACTGCTGCGGCGCGGAGTATTGACGTACATATCCGCCGCCGGTCTGAAATGCGCGACGGCCGGTGCCGCCGATTTCATTCGCTCGTCGATGCAGCTCGCCGAAGAGGGAATATTTTTGTAAATCTGGACCGCCGCACTATCAGCCCGCACTGGACTCCTCCACGGCAACTGCCTTTTCGGTCGCTATAGCTGGCACGGGCTCGCGCCGATAAACAAACACTTTTTGTTCGAGGAGCTGCCTGAATCTCAGACACGGCCGCTCGATAATGTAATAAGACGCCACAGCGGCGGCCGCAGCCAGGATGATGTTTAACGGAAACGCGGTGATCGCGGATGCAGAGTTTCGGTTCAGAAAGACCTGCTGCCACAGGTACGTGGAATAACTGATCAATCCCAGAAACACGAACGGTCTGGAGTTCAAAATTCCTCCTACCACTCCTCTGTGATACGTGATTGAGAAGTCCAGGCACAGAGCGATACCCAGGTTGATGACCGTGGGACTCACCGCGAAATATGTCATCGGGTGCGGACCCAGTATTAAAGCAGCGAAAACGAAGATCGGCACTGCGAGAAGGAACTTCGATCCAAGAAGGGTCTTGTAGAGCTTTTGCATGTGAAGCCACTCACGCGTACCGGCGAGCAGACATCCGGTGGCGATGGCGTCTGCTATGGTCTCGAATCGATGCCCGATATCGGGCAGTCTGTAAAAGTGCCAGAGCAGAACCCGAATGACTGGACAGATGACAATCACCGAAGCTGCAGCGAAGAACCCTTTTCGTATCCCGAGGAGAACAAGGACCGCCGGCCATAGAAGATAGAACTGTTCTTCTACACCCAGCGACCAGGTGTGACCGATGTTCCATGACCGTCCTGGATAATAGTTGGATGTGTACGTTAATGCGTGAAATGCGTCCTTCGGCGTTAAGGTGTTCCAGCCCACAGCCGTCAGCAGAATCAGTCCGCCTATCATGAAGTAGCAGGGCGGGAATATTCGAAGAGTGCGGCGGAAATAAAATTTTCCGAGGTGGATTTTGCTGGATCTTTGTAACTCGGAAAGCAGCAAGTGTGTAATCAGATACCCTGAGATGACAAAGAAGACCTCTACTCCGAGGTTACCGAATCCGTAAAGAGAAAACTCGTCTTCGGCGGGCTAAAAAACCCGCGCGTTCCAAGCAGATGACTAAACAACACCAGAGAAACAGCGATGCAGCGCAGACCGTCCAGAGAAGGTATTCGATTGTGATCGTTCATCATGGGGCAAAACGCTGCAGAGAGGATGCCAGTCAAACGGCAGCGTTATTGCAAAACGCAATAGATCGAGGTTGCGATAACGATGAGCCGTTGGCCTTTTCTTCCACTCGCTGCGATACCGCTGGTGCTCGGCTTCCTCAGGCCGGCTCCGTCGCCCGCTCTGGTGTGGTGGACAACCCATAGTCTCGAGAAGATCCGTCCCTATGACCGTGTGCCGGAACACGCACCACAGAGTGTAAAGATTCAGGCCGCGCGCAACGAATTCGAGCCGTTTCAAGTCGTATTGCGCGCCGAGAGTCCGGCAATCGATGCCGTGGATATCGAAGTCACAGACCTGCGGGGAAAGTCCGGTGTGATTCCTTCCGCAAAGTACATATCCGCCTATCTCGTGCGGTATCTCAATCTGAAGACTCCTTCCTCGGTGACGGGTGGAACGGGAGAGTGGCCCGATCCGTTGGTTCCGCGTGTGGACCGCTACGCAAATGAAAGAAGAAATGCGTTTCCGTTCAAGTTGACGGCCGGGCGAAACCAACCGATCTGGATCGACGTGTACGTTCCGCCGTCCACGCCTGCCGGCCTCTACAGCGGGCACGTGAACATTATGATGGCCGGCAAACCTCGAGTAAGTATTCCGCTGGACCTCGAGGTTTGGAATTTCCAGTTGCCCAGCACTTCCAGTCTCGTCACGACGTTTGGGTTCAGCGGAAACTCTGCCGTGCGCGCGCATTATGACAGCTACACCGGAAGCAAAGATATCGAGGACCTCACTCGCGTCTATCACAAGGCCGCTCTTTGGCACCGCATCAGTTTGGATTCGAACGCCGGAGTCGCGCCGGCCCTCGCCATCAAAGATGATCACGTGCAGGTTTCGTGGGATACCTACGATAGCGTTGTGGAGCCGTTCATGGACGGTACGGTGTTCACTTCCACCGATCCGTTGTCCGGCGCGCGCGCAACTTCGCTGGGCGTGACGACACCCGTCTTCTTGTTGACAACTGCGGAACAGCGAATCGAATACTGGCGGCAAATCGCCGCACATTTTCGGGAAAAGGGCTGGTTCGATCGTCTCTTTCACTACGTTTGGGATGAGCCGCAGCCGAAGGATTTTCCGGCCCTCATTGAACTCGGAAAAACGGCGCATCGTGCCGATCCTGCGTTGAAGAACCTGGTCGCGGCGCCGCTCGACCCGAACTGGTCCAATGTGATCGATATTTGGTCGCCCGCGATCAATTGCTTCGAACGAAAACCGTTTTTCGGCGGCTTCTGCAATCCGATGGCGGAGCGCTCCGCATACGATACGGAGCTGGCAAAGGGTAAACGGTTGTGGTGGTACCAGGCATGTGGGAGCCACGGCTGCGATATTGTCGGCGGTGATTACTTCCGAGGGTGGCCCAGCTACGTCATCGATGACGCGCCGGTTCGCAATCGCATGATGGAATGGCTCACATGGAAATACGGGATCGGGGGCGAACTCTATTACAGCACGACCGAGGCGTACGCCAAGAAGGACCCATGGAAGGACGTATATCTTTTCGGCGGCAACGGCGACGGGACGCTGTTTTATCCAGGCCGTCCCGATGTCATCGGTGGAACCAGCCACATCCCGGTCGAAAGCATTCGTCTCAAACTCATTCGCGAAGGCCTCGAAGATTACGAGTACCTGACGATCCTCTCCAAGCTGGCAGGCGACAAAGCGGTCGCTGATGCTTTGAACCGCTTCATCCGCCACATCTACGACTACGATCAGGATCCGCACAAGCTCTACGCTGTCCGCGAATCGATGGGCCGTGACATCAGCCGGCTCTCCACGCGCCGATAGATAAGCGCTACTGGCCTGACTCGAACGGATCTACCCAAATAAACCACGAATGTACTGTCGCGCGGCCTGACAGCAGGAGCGGGCAGCTTAAGTCGTCGGCAACCGGCAGTACTTCACCTTTAGTGCCGAATCGCTTGGAAAGACATAAGTTATCGCGTTCCGGCGCGACCTTTCTTAACCTCACCTAATAAGAATTCCCCGCCGCATTTAAGGTAAATCCCCAATTATCTCGTTCCTCTCCGGGACGCTATAGTTCTTCCACGACATCAAGGCACACGGTCAGGGATCAAACCGCAGATCACAGGATGAGGAGTAATCCAACACGCTGAAATAACCAAGCCGACACAGCATTCAGGAATACGCGGCCAGCTCAGTTTCCACTCCCCCCAACACTTTAAATGGTTGTTCCTATTCCGAAACGATGCGATACATGTGTTCGGCCGGCAACAAAGAGGTCATGAATCAATGTTAAAAGGATGTTCCAGCTTTCAGGGTAGGTTCTTAACGGTCGTTGTTCTTATTATTCTGGCATGCGCCGTATTTTCATGGGTGGTCGATGCCCAGGTCGCTCCAACGACGTATCCGCTTTACACAGGGACCGATCCGAAGCCCGTTCCTCCTGCGCCGGCCCTGGGTCCGGCCAATTCCGTCATTACGGATCCGACGTTCGGGACACGCATTTTGCGTGTGACCGATCAGAATACGGATTCGGGAAATTCCTTGATCTCCACGGAAACGGGATTCAAAAGAACATTCAATGCCGATTCGACAGCAATCAAATTATCCGGCGTCGGCGGCAAAGGATTTTGGCTGGAATTTAATGCGGCAGCGTTCAAGGTCGGCGATGGAACTTCGCGTCCTAGTCCTCATCCACTCTGGTTTGGATCGAACTGGGAATGGTCTGCGGTCGATCCCGACATCATTTATTTTCTAAACGGGAACAAGATCGCCAAATACAATAAGTCCACCGGCGTCACGACCAACCTCGGCGGGCCTCCAAACGGCGATGCGGTTACTTATGCGACCGCTGTTATCGGTCAGGATAACTGGGTCTGTTCGGCCGCCGGAGCCGGCTATCAGGACAGCTACACCAAATTTTTCTGCATCAATCCGTCGAATACTTCTCAATACCAATTTGTCGACGTTTACAACAAGACTATCAATGGTGCTCCAGCGACGAATCTGACCAAGTGGCCCACATCTGCGGCCGGACAGGTGATCGGCATTCATGCCATAGCCCCCGGCACCGGCTCCGAGTGGGTATACCTCAGCTTTCACCAGCAAAGCTGGGGCGGAAACGGTGATGCCATTTTCAATCTTCAGTCACAAACCTGGTCGCTCGTCACCAATGCCGACCCCTACTGGAGCGGTCATGCGACGCTAGGTAACGGAAAATTTACGAACGGTTCTGGAACGAAGTCGGGAACCGATCCCCGAAGCTATCTCGTCCGCGATCCGGACGATCTCATGAATGCCTCGAAATACCTTTTCATTGAACAGCCCACGGACACCGCCGAATGGTGCACCGGCGAGCATCCCTCGTGGCACAATTCCGGCAACAATCCAGACGCGCCCCTTTTAATATCCCGTTTTGCACCCACCTCTTGTACGGGCGCATGGACCGGAGAAATTATTTTGGCAGCCGTTGACGGTTCCAATACCGTTTGGCGTGTTGCACACAACCACGCTACCGACGGCCTGAACTGCTTCTATGGCCAAGGATTCGCGCAAATTTCCAGCGACGGCAAATGGGCGCTGTTCTCCAGCACCTGGGACAGGACTCTTGGACCCGATACAGCGTGGGGATGTACAACGCGGATTGATACGTTCCTTGTCGACTTGACCGGTGTGACGGCGTCGGTTGGAAACGGGAGCGGAAGTGGAACATCCGGAAGCGGGACATCGGGTTCAACGTCGGGAAGCACGTCCGGAGGAAGCACGTCTACCGGTACGAGCACGACCACACGTGTCGAGGAGACAGACTCGGCCGTCACCTACAGCGGTACATGGTTCTTGGTCACGAATGGGGGCATGTATAGCGGG